>JACXTT010000433.1_pt1 | contig 70821 bp, 71 predicted proteins | sample 9270951 | NCBI WGS metagenome assembly JACXTT01 (sample SAMN15532306, study PRJNA645909) | rock metagenome | isolation source: weathered quartz diorite | place: Puerto Rico | collected 2017-06-21 | reverse complement strand
TCATCCGCCGCGGCAGCGGAAGCATCGCGGTTCTTGCGGCGACTTTATTACTGTTACGGGGGCGCTTTGACATGGCACTTGGGCTTGGTGGACTGGGAGCTTGGTTGCTTGGGTTGCGCCGCGTGCCGCTGCCGCGGTTCTTTAACGCCTCGGGCCGCTCGAGGAGAGGGAATGTTTCCTGCGTCAGATCGGCAATGATCGAGATGGAGCTCGATCACGATACCGGCAAAATGCGGGGGGCTGTGCTGGCCGGGCCGGACGAGGGAAAATTACTGGACGCCATGACCAGACCGCAGTGCGAGGCACTCTACGGCCTCTGTTGCACGGATGATCCCGACGGAGCGCGGCTTATGGAAACCTATCTTGACCGCCGGTTTCCCGGATGGCGTGCGGCAGCGCAAGACCAAAGCAACTCGGGGCACGGGGGCGCGCGACGCCGCTTCGGCATGATGTCGGAAGATGAAGCGTATGAAATCTTGGGACTTCAGAAGGGCGCTTCGGAAGAGGAAGTCATTCGATCGCACCGTGCGCTGATGAAGAAACTGCATCCCGATCACGGGGGATCGACAAATCTGGCGGCTCGCGTCAACGAAGCCAAGGATGTGCTGATACGGCGTCATCATTAGGCAGGACTTTGAGGTCGAACGGAACTTGGGCGTTGCGGTCTTTAGAAGTGATTCAATTTCTCGTTGCGAAGCAGGAAAATCCTGAGCGTTTGAGGGCTTTGCAGATGCGTTCGGCGGTATCCGCCTCGAGCCCGGCAAAACGCGCGCGATAAAGAGTCTCCGAACCTTTCTGGACTTTTTCGGTAAAGGCATGCGCCTTGGCCAATGTCTTTGGTCCTTCAGATTTGGCGCGGGCAAGAAGTTCGGTCGCCTTATCTATGTCGGGGGTTGCGCCAATCTGGATCATCCAACCCGTCCGCGTCTCAGATGCGCGGCGATTATCGGCGGCTCCTAGCGCAAGACGGCTTTTCTTCGAATCCTCATCTTGCTCTAGTCCTTTGTTTTGTAGCGTGTCCGGACGCAAAACCGGCCCCCATTTTTGCTGGACACGTTCTACGGCAGCGGTCGGAGGGAGATCGTTAATTCGGGCTGTGATTTTGGGAGCGAGTATTTGCGCGCTGCCTGAGCCTTCGCGAAGGGCGGAAGGGGTTGCCGTCGAAAGGCTCGCGCCATCTTCGCTCAAACCGTGCAGGGTCGAGCCGTCGAGGCGCAGTTGTTTGCCGCCAGGCTCTGCCTGGAGTTCGCGGTTATCGGCCGCTACCGGCTTAGGTGCTCCGGAAACAAATGCAGGTCTTGGCCTATTTGGCGAAACATTATCGGTCTTTAGCGAAGCAACCTGGTTTGGATCCACGGCAGGTTCGGGTCTTAGCATATCCGGCTTGAATGCGGGCTTTAGACCTCCCGGCTGCGCTTCGAACGTTCCGCGGCTGCTCGCGCGGCTTTGCGTGTCGGTGTTCGCGCGCGTGGCTAGGGAGGCTGCGCGAATGATTGCGCTATCCTCGATGTGATCTTCGATCAGCCCGGCCATGATATTGTCGCGGCTCCGTGCGCTTGCACCGCCAAGCACCACCGCGACGATATAGTGCCCATCGCGCTTTACCGAGGTCAATAGATTGAACCCCGACGCATTTGTGTAACCCGTCTTGATACCGTCCATTCCTTCGACGCGGCCGAGGAGGTGATTGTGGTTCGCGATCGCGGCGTGGCGGTAATGGAACACGCGCGTTGCGAAATAATGGTAGTAGCGCGGAAAGCGCTCCTGGATCGCGCGGCCGAGTATTGCAAGGTCATGCGCCGTCGTCAGCTGATCGGCATTGGGCAGACCCGAGGCATTGGCAAAATGCGTGCGGGTCATGCCAATTTCATGCGCCTTTTCCGTCATGAGTGCCGCAAAATGCGATTCGTTTCCGCCGATGGATTCAGCGATCGCAACAGCTATGTCATTCGCCGAGCGTGTAACAACCGCTTTGATGGCGTCATCCACACTAATCGTTTCCCCCGGGCGAATACCCAATTTGCTTGGTTTTTGGGCCGCCGCAAAAGCCGAGACCAGAATGTCGCTGTCGAGTCGCAAATGACCTTGCTGGAGCCGTTCGAACAAAAGGTAGAGGGTCATCACCTTCGTGATCGAGGCGGGGAAGCGCTGCTCGTTTTCGTTGCGGGCGTAAATGGTTTTGCCGGTAGTGCCGTCAACGACGATTGCGGCGATGTTCGACCGGCTGTGGCTACCGCGCTCCTCGTGATGGCGGATTGACGCGTGGTGGTGGTGCCAGCGTCCGGCATAGGTATGGGCGTAGCCGTGCCGGTGATGCGCGTGCCAATGCCTCGCCTTTGCGGGCGAAGCGAGCAAGCTCATCGCGGCTAAGGCCAGGCACACAATCGCCAAGGCCCCGTTTTTGCGGCTAAATGTCGCGCTTAAATTTGGCATTCGCAATTTCCTTAGTCCCGGCGGGGCAGATCCTGCCTCAGCAGCGGGCTATTCGTTTCGAAAACTTAAACCGTTGCGGTTAGCGCTTGGTTAAGCCTAGGGTATGGAGCGGGAGCGAGGCTGAATTCGCTTTATGATGCGGCGCAACATCTGACTTGACGTGATTTGTGCAATGCACTATACGACTTCCGGCGAGGAGAGCTCGCGTTTTGTCGCTTCGATTGCACGATCGGGGCGCCACCCTCAGGGAAGGTAAAATGACAGACAAATTCGATGACATCCAAAAGTACGGCAAAGAGCAATTCGAGGCTGCCACGGCGGCAACCGACTCGGTCGTGAAGACGCTCCAGGCGATCGCAACCGAAACGGCCGATTATTCCAGAAAGTCCTTTGAAAGCGGCTCCGCTTTCCTGGAAAAACTGTTTGGCGCCAAGTCTTACGACAGCGCGATCCAACTCCATTCGGAATATTGGAAAAGCTCTTATGCAGGATTTATCGCTCAGGCAACAAGATTGGGCGAACTCTATTCCTGTCTCGCGAACGAGGCGTACAAGCCTTTTGGGACCGCATTTGCCAAAGTTTACAACGGAAAAAGCTGAGCGTCTGTGGCCAGGCGCCGGCCTGTGGCAATGCGGGCGCGGTGGTTTTGAATACACTTCTGCAATCCGGAAATTGACGGCTTCTTGAAAGGCTCGGCTCAGATCGAGCCTTTCCGAAAATTAGAAACTCCGGCGAAGGCTTGCCGTCGGTGTCGATCATGGCTTGGCGACGGGCCCTATTTGGCAACAAATCCACTCATAAATCCAAATTGTTGGGCGATCCCAGCAGTTTCCTCGCAAATTGAAGCCCAAAAATCACGAGATTTCGATGCGGGCTTACCCCGCGCCGCAACATCTCCTTGACATGATTTGTGCAACGCACTAAAATAGTGGCAAATGAAGGTCCGGCGCTTCCCTCAAATTGGATCCGCGCGCAACTGATCAAGGATCAACCCATGGCCTACGAGTTTGAAGACATGCAAAAGTTCGGAAAGGAGCAGTATGACGCGGCGGCGGTGGCAACAAGCTCCATCGCCAAGGTCCTGCAGGCAATCGCCACCGAGACGGCCGATTACTCCAAAAAGTCTTTGGAGAGCGGCTCTGCCTTTGTGGAGCAGCTGCTTGGCGCCAAGTCGTACGACACCGCGATCCAGATCCAATCCGAGTATTGGAAAACGTCCTACGCCGGTTTTATTGCGCAAGCGACCAAGATGGGCGAACTCTATGGCAATTTGGCCAAGGAGGCACTCAAGCCCATTGAGACGGCGTTTTCCAAAGTGTCCAACAGCAAAAACTAATATTGGCGCGGCGCTTCTGGCGGTGAAGCGGGCATTAGCGAAGCCGCCATTCCGGCACGCGCCGTGATTCCTGGGCGAGGCGGTTGGCCATCCTCCAAAGGGAGGGTCCGAAACTTGCTCGACTGCTGCTTGGCACCGTGGTTGACCGCTTAAACCAGCGCGCTCAATCAAAATCGGCGCCCAGCTCACCGGCCTAAAATCGAGGCGCGAGCGCGGACCCACGATAGCGAAGGAGATTCGCATGACCGAGAATGGCAATGCAATTGCTTCCGAATCAGAAAACCCCCCGGAACGCAAGGCGCGCGAGAGGAAAAGTTCCGCTTTATCTGGGGCTGCCCGCGAGCCAGAGGCCGAGGCTTACCGAATGGCCGCGGATGAAAGTGCCGCCCCGGCCAACAACGACCCAATGACCGCAGTTATAGAAGCGGCCGTGACATCCGAATTCGAATTTGTGCAGGAACTTGGCAGGGAAGGATTAGAAACCGCGGAAACCGTGGCCCTCTCGCTTGCCGAGAGATTTCGCGAGCTAGCGGGCGAGTCGGCCTCCTGCACGAAAGAGTTTTTGGGTTGCGGCTACGCTTTTGCCGGAGAGCTGCGGCAAGCAAAGTCTCCTTTAGCCGCGGTAGAGATCCAGATTGATTTTGCCCGGTCGGCCTACGTTCGCCTGCTCGACCATTTCTTGAAAGTGAGCGGTCTCTATTGGGACTTTTTGCGGCAAGCTTGCAGTGCCGCCGAATTGGATGTGGCCAAGGTCAAGTGCTAAAGACCGCGCGGGGACCTCGCAGCACGCGGTTCGAGCGCAGCTAAAAGCAGATCGTCTCGACGCCGCAACAGCTTTCCGTCGCCGCCTGGGCGGCCCCAAATCCAACCTCCCTCCCTTGTGAAGCCCGGCTCTTGCCGGGCTTTTTTTGTCTGTTATCGTTGCGGCATTCGGGCGCCGTTAAATATTTTTCCAGCTGCTACGAGCCTTGCGGCGGGCGTCAAGCGAAATTCATTCGATTTGCGCAAAAAGTCATATGGCTCCTAAGGCAAACCGGCGCTAAATTATCTTTTGCCGGTTGCCCCATCGTCGAGCGGCGATCATCGGCGCATCTTCGGGCTGGCTTGCCGCCGGCGGCAAGAGAGGGTTATACCGGCGAGGTTTGGTTGCGATGGACGGCGCCACACGGCTATCTGAGCTTTGGGCTTTGCGGCTCAGCCGCTCGAATGCGGCTTTGGGCGCGCCCACGGCCACGCCGGCTTCCCGGACGGCAGCTGCCAAGGAACCGCGGCGGGAGGGCGAAGACGGGCCCGGATCGAGCACGGCCGTAATTGCCCGCCCTAAGCCGCAAACCCGGCATCCGAACATGTACCGGGTCTTGCTCTTGAACGACGACTACACCCCAATGGAGTTCGTGGTCGCCATTTTGCGAAAATATTTCAACAAAGATCCGGACGAAGCGACGCGTATCATGTGGCATGTCCACCAGCACGGGGTCGGCGAGTGCGGCGTCTTTACGTACGAAATCGCCGAGATGAAAGTCACGCAGGTCATGGATCATGCCCGCAAGCATCAACACCCGTTGCAATGTATAATGGAAAAGAAATAGAGGTTTGACCCAATGCCGTCCTTCTCCCGCAACCTTGAGCAGTCGCTTCACCGGGCCTTGGCGATCGCCAATGAGCGCCACCACGAATATGCCACGCTCGAACATTTGCTGTTTAGCCTGACCGAGGACGGGGACGCCGCGGCGGTGATGCGGGCCTGTTCGGTGGACCTCGACATTTTGCGAAAAAACCTTCTCGAATATATCGACCAGGAGCTCGACAATCTTGTGAGCGAGGACCGCGAAGACGCGAAACCCACAGCGGGCTTCCAGCGCGTCATTCAGCGGGCGGTCATTCACGTTCAGTCTTCCGGGCGGGAAGAGGTCACCGGCGCCAATGTGCTCGTTGCCATTTTTGCCGAGCGCGAAAGTCACGCCGCCTATTTCCTGCAAGAACAGGACATGACCAGATATGACGCGGTGAATTACATCAGCCATGGCATCGCCAAGCGGCCGGGACTTTCCGACTCGCGCAGAATTCCGCGTGGCACCGAGGAGGACAACGAGACGCGTGAAGCGCGGGAGGCCAAGGAAAGCGGCGAATCGAAGAAAAAGGACGGCGCTCTCGACGCCTACTGCGTCAATCTCAACCGGAAGGCGCGCGACGGACGCATCGACCCGCTGATCGGCCGCGAGAGCGAGGTCCAGCGCACCATTCAAGTCTTGTGCCGCCGTCACAAGAACAACCCGCTGATGGTCGGCGATCCGGGCGTCGGCAAGACCGCGATTGCCGAGGGCCTCGCCCGCAAGATTGTCATGGGCGACGTCCCGGAGGTTCTCGCCGATGCGACCGTCTTTGCGCTCGACATGGGCACGCTTTTGGCCGGCACCCGCTATCGCGGCGACTTCGAGGAGCGTCTAAAACAGGTCATCAAAGAGATCGAGCACCACAAGAAGGCAATTCTCTTCATCGATGAGATCCATACCGTCATCGGCGCCGGCGCGACATCGGGTGGCGCGATGGATGCGTCAAACTTGCTGAAACCTGCTCTCGCGCAGGGTCTGCTGCGCTGTATCGGTTCGACGACCTATAAGGAATACCGCCAGTATTTCGAAAAGGATCGCGCACTCGTGCGCCGGTTCCAAAAAATCGACATCAATGAACCGACGGTTGCCGACGCCATCGAAATCATGAAGGGCCTGAAACCCTATTTTGAGGAATTCCATAAGCTTCGTTACACCAACGAAGCGATCAAGGCCGCGGTCGAACTTTCCGCGCGTTACATCAATGACCGCAAATTGCCGGACAAGGCAATCGATGTGATCGACGAAACCGGGGCAAGCCAGATGCTCCTGCCCGAGGCCAAGCGGAAAAAGACGATCGGCATCAAGGAGGTCGAGGTGACCATCGCGACGATGGCGAGAATTCCTCCGAAGACCGTATCCAAGGACGATGCCGAGGTTCTCGAACATTTGACCGAGACGCTGGAGCGCGTCGTTTATGGCCAGAACGAGGCCATCGAAGCCCTAACGTCGGCCATCAAACTTGCCCGCGCGGGTCTAAGAGACGCCGAGAAACCGATCGGCTGCTATCTCTTCTCTGGGCCGACCGGAGTCGGCAAGACCGAGGTCGGGCGCCAGCTCGCGATCTCGCTCGGCGTCGAGCTCGTGCGCTTCGATATGTCGGAATATATGGAGCGCCACACCGTGTCGCGGCTGATCGGCGCCCCTCCCGGCTATGTCGGCTTCGACCAGGGCGGCCTTTTGACGGACGCGATCGACCAGCATCCCCACTGCGTGCTGCTTTTGGACGAAATCGAAAAAGCCCATCCCGATCTATACAATATTCTGTTGCAGGTCATGGATCACGGCAAGCTCACCGATCACAGCGGCAAATCAGTCGACTTCCGCAACGTGATCTTAATCATGACGACGAATGCGGGCGCCGCCGATATGGCCAAAAACGCCTATGGCTTCACCCGCTCGAAGCGCGAAGGCGACGATATGGAGGCGATCAGCCGGATGTTCGCACCGGAATTCCGTAATCGGCTCGATGCGGTCGTAACTTTCAAGCATCTGCCGGCCGAAGTCATCGTCAAGGTGGTCGACAAATTCATCATGCAGCTCGAGGCCCAGCTCGCGGACCGGAATGTCACAATCGAGCTCGCCGACGAGGCGCGCAATTGGCTGGTCGAACATGGCTATGACGAGCAGATGGGCGCGCGGCCAATGGCGCGCGTCATTCAGCAGGTAATCAAAACGCCGCTCGCCGACGAGGTGCTTTTTGGCCGGCTGAAGAACGGGGGAACGGTGCGCGTTGTCGTAACCGCAGGCGAAGATGGGATCAAGAAACTGGGATTCGTCTATCCCGAAGGGCCGGTGCTGCCGCGCCCGGAACGCGACATTGTCGAGGCGAGCAAGAAGCGCGTGCGTCCGGAGCCCGAAGTGCGGCGCGCGAAGTCGCTGCGCCATAGAGGCGAGGATGGCGGCGGCGACGACGAGGGCGACGACCTCGATATCGATGAGGCCGAAGCGATCGGACCCAGCGGCGAGCCTGAAACAAAACACTAAAAAGTGGCCGTCACATCTGTGATGAGGGCCGCAGCCCCCTCTTCCACTGGGCCTTTGGTCGCACGGGTATGCTGAATGGCGCCGCCATGCACCGGATCGATGCCTACCGCATGCTCAGCGGCGCAGCGCGGAGCTCGGCATGATGGTCAAGATTGACTGCCACACATTTCGGCCGACCGGTATCACCGCTAATCTCGAAGCCGGCGGGACACTGGAGAACGCGCAGGCGATGACCGCGCGCAACGAAGCTCTATGATCCAACCGGGGCTGAGATTACGCTCGATGAGGTCGAGCGGATTGCGATTTGAAACTTCCCCCGCCTACGCCCTTGCATCCACATTACCCGGAGACTGATCGTGCGACGAGGAAAACAGTCCCACCGGACGGCAGCACCAACCAAAAGACGTCAATCACCGGGATCACATTCGGGATGGTATTCAAAGTTAACAACGACGAAATCCGCCTTTGGAAGGGCTCTAGTGTTCGCATGGATCAGAAATACCATCACCACTGATTCGAAAATGGTTCTGTACATAGTTATTCTGGTTATTCTAACGTCTATACTCGCATGGGGTTGGCAGTCCGAACATCTCCACCCATATATCGCTACGGCCGCAAGTGCTATCGGTGCCTTACTGATCGGAGGTGCAGCATTTGCCACCCCGCGATATCAATGGACCTTGCTTCTGTGTGGGGGACTGTTTACTGCGTGGGTAACATGGTTCACGGCAGTCGACGTTACGGCAAAAGACGCGAAAATATTGCAACAGGACTATCGCCTCCGCAAGCTCCACGACTACTTCATTCAATTCGTCGGCCGTTCACCTCAGAATTTACCAGACCAAGTTTTAACCGATATGGGGAGTATTCTAAATAACCGATTTCAAGAGGCGCTCATGGCACGTGACCCCTCTCATAGCTATGATGCCGCGCGTGATTTGATAGAACTTTTGACTGCTATCGACACAAACAACGGGCATGCTCTCTATTTCTCTGGAGAAATTGACTGGCACCGTCGCGTCGGCGACTATGGCAGCTTTGCATTTTATACGTATCTTGAGCAAGAACTACGATACGCTCCCCAATTTAGGCAAAATGACACATCCGTAATGGCATGTCGCAACCCAAAAGGATACTGCAGACAGCGTACAGCATGGGTATCGCACGTACTGGCAAACCAACTGTTGCAACGAGCACTTAATAGGGAAAGAGCTGGCCTAGACGCCACCGCGGAATGGGGAGAGGTATTAGAAAAAGCTTGTGACGCTGAAATTGTGTGTGGAATTTTTGAACAATATAAGTCTACAAAAACACTCGTAGACGAAGCCAAGAGACACCTGCCTGGCAGGATGTGTAGATGCGCGGTATCGGACGATTTCTTTGGGAGAGCACCCTTCAGCTCGTCGGTCATTACTGCAAAAACATCGAACACCGAACAAAAACAATGCGACATCGTTACCTTATGTAAGTGACCGACTGCATGATAAAAGGACGTTATCATGCGTGAGGCGGGGACAAAAAAGGGGAGGGCGGGCGCGATTCCGCATTTCTGCTATGGGAACACACTCGTCCATCCCCCGCTCTGGAGAGGCAAAGTGACGGTACGCCAAATTGCCCAGAAAGTGCCTTATCCAGTCGATGTAGAAGCGGGGAAAATTTATTATTGGTGTGCCTGCGGCCAATCAAGAAGCAACCTTTCTGCGTCCGCTATGATTGCCGCTCTCCTCAATCGTCTAACGCGGCGGCATAGCGGTATCTGCTAGGTCAATTCGACACGCAAGGTGCGGCCAACCGCGCTCGCCGCACGGCGCAAGGTGTCGAGCGTAACCGACGGAATGGCTGGGTCAAGCAGCCGGTCAAGCTGGCGGCGGCTGGTTTTCATCCGCGCGGCCATTTCGACTTTGGTGATGCCCTGCTCTTCCATCGCGGCGGCAAGCTGCTCCGCGATGATTTCCTTGATGGCGTGATCCTCGCACGCTCCCAGCATGCCCTGACCGGCAAGGAATTCATCAAAGGTCTCTTGGCTCACGCCGCCTTTCTTTTTCTTGGTCATGACGTCACCTCACGTTTGCGTTTGAGTGCAAGATCAATGTCCGCCTGCGGCGTCTTCTGCGTCTTCTTGATGAAACCATGCAGCAAGATCATATAACCCTCGCCCATGCAGAAAATCACCCGAGCAATCCGGTTGTTGTCGAGCGTGCTGCGCACCTCAAACAAGCCATTGCCGAGCGGCGCACAATGCGGCCGCCCGATCGGCCAGCCGAATTCGACCTTTTGAATATCTTTGCCGACCGTCTGCCGGTCGGCCGCGGGCAATTCCAGAATCCATTCGCGCACCGGACTGTGCCCCGCCGCATTCAGATAAAAACGCGCGGGCAATTTCTTCGTGCGATTGATCATCCGGGCCTAATGTACCAAAATTGGCACATATTTGCAAGTTGTTTCAAAGCGCCTTCGCCTCTTGCTCTTGCACGTATGGGGTTATGGGTTCCACGGTTCGAGAATTGGTATTACGCCGAGCTTACATCGGAGCTGATTACCAGCAACATGTTTGGCCATCGAAGCGCCGCCGACGCCCGATTCCAATTGCACCAAAAAATTGATCGATCTGATAAGGTCAGGTGAAGACACTGTCTTCGGGTATGTAAGGTTTTAGGCCTCGATCGGACAAAAAGTTTTCACGTGAAACATTTCTAGAATCATTCTAAAAACACCAGGTCTCGCTCTTTTGTCTGATTGAGCGCGTCACCGCACCCTTCAAGAGGCTTCAAATGCCGCCGCGAGAGCGATAGCGCCCCGCAGCTGGAATGCCTCCAACATGAGGTTTCCGGACAGACCATAAATAGAGCGCTTCGAAAGCCAGGGGATAGGAATAAACCAGTTATTAAGCACAATCCGCTATTGAGATTCGCCTTTGGTTAGGACTTTCGGGAGCTGGCATGTGTTCACGTCTATTCTTGCCGTGCAACAGGCCCGTAATTTTTGCTGGGCTCTGCATGATAGCTTGCATGTCTTTGGCATTTGCGTCGAATTATGAGTTTCTCTCCGCACCGGAAACCGATCTCAACCGGGTTTATCGCCTCGACCGGGCGTCAGGAGAAATTGGCGCTTGCCAATATGGCCTAAAGGAAGCCTCAATAGGCGTCACACTCTGCTATCCTCCTGGGGAGGGCGCGGGCCCCCAAGCGCCAAGCGAATATTCCCTGATCGCCTCCCGTCACGAACGAGAAGGCGGCGTCTTTAGAATCGATATGCGCACGGGCAATATGTCAATCTGCTACGTCCTGAACGACGCCGTCGTCTGCACGCCGCCGTCGAAATAACGGTTCGGGCGCTTAGACTTCCACTGGTTCTCCGGCCTTCGACCACTCTTGAAAACCGCCTGGATAATGCGCCCGGACATCTCCGCGCCCGGCCTTCTGGGCAAGCGCCAAGGCCGTTAGGGACCGATTGCCCGAACGGCAGGAGAGAACGACACGCTTGCCTGGCTCATTCGGCAATGCCTTGGGATCAAACTTCTGTAGGGGATTGAGCGTCGCGCCAGGAATGTGGCCGGCGGCAAATTCATTGGGTTCGCGAACGTCGACAAGAAGGATTGACCCATTGGCCAGCCCCTCTTTCAATTCGTCCCTAGAGACGTTTTCAAAATTTGCATTTGTCATCGTTAGACGTCCCCTTTCCCGGTTCTGGGCTTCGTCTTCCCAAGCGGGAAAATTCGATATGTGAAGCATATATATATATATTAGTACTATATATTTCTATTGGGCAATGGCTCTTTTGTGAATGGGCAGGATGGCCTCCGCTTCCTCCAGGTCGTTTGGCTCGTTGACATTAAAAAAAGGGTCATATGCCTCTATCGGCCAATCCACTATTGCGAGGCTGTAATTTCGCACAAAGGTTTCAACCTTCCGGACGTTGTCGTCCACAAGGGCGCGGCGAAGTTCCCCTCTGAGTGTCACCGGCCATAGAGCGACTGCCGGATGCAGTCTTGAGCCGGAGCTCGCGCAGGCGATCGAAGCGCCGCATTGCCGCGCGCTCTCCAGGCGGGCAAAAAGGTCAACCGGCAAAAACGGCGAATCCGCGGGTGCGCTGAGCGCGAATGGAACGTCCGGGTGACGCGCGCCAATCCACTCCAGACAAGAGAGAATTCCGGCGAGCGGACCGAGAAAGCCCGGCAAATTGTCGGCGACGACGGGGAAACCAAAGGAAGAAAATCTTTTCGGGTCGCCATTGGCGCTTATGACAAGTCTGCAGCATTGCGGCCCCAATGCAGCAGCCGTATGGGCGAGAAGGGGGATTCCGCCGAGCGTTTTTAAGGGCTTATCCCCACCCATCCGGCGGGCGAGGCCGCCAGCAAGAAGGATTCCAATGCAGCTATCGCTCCGCACCGCCCTCCGTGGCCCCCGTGCATGAGGGTAACTTAGTCCGCAGCAGCGCCCCGTATAGGCTTCCAAACTCTGTCACAAGGATGGACAATTAGAACTTGTACCAGATTCCGAGCATCGGCCCCAGCTCCCGCCCCGCGTTGACGCCCGCGGCAGTAATGAAGCCGCCGATCTGAACCGACCATTGCGGGGTGATATCGTAGACAATGCTCGGTTGCAGCTTGGTCCAAGAAATATGCCCGAACTTGCTGGACCCATTGGTGATCGAGGTAAAGCTCTGCAGCATCAAGAGCAGGCTTGGGAAAGGACGCGTTCCCATCGTCAAATCGAGAAGAAATTCTCCTGGTTGATTGCCCGCGTAAAGGCGATAGGCGGCCTCGGCATCGACAAAACTCTCCATGCCGAGGATGCCGATGCTGCGTCCGGCCAAGGCCCGCAGTTCAAGGGACGCCGCTCGCCGCACTTCGAACGGACCGAGCGAATCGGCGAGCGAGGCGCCCGGAGACCGCACCCCAGCCTGAAAGGAGATAATGCTGTTTTCGTTTTGAAATATCCGGACCCTTGCCGCGGCCTCGCTTTCCCCGAGCCCATTATAGGACTGGGCCGGCGGCGGGTTGCGGATGCGGTCATACGCCGGCGCAACGACTACGGTTAGCCAATCGGTCAGCCCATATTCGATATAGGTGCCGAGCTCGAATTTTCTGTATTGCCGGATGGGTATGAGATGGCCGTGCGCGTCGAATGCCTTGGCAGAATCAGAAAAATCAGAATAAACAATGGCTTGACCATCTCCTGGAGCCATAAGCCAGGCGCCGCCCCAAGCCTTTTCGCTGCCCCCGCTGCCAACTCCAACGCCCGCAGCGAGCAAGGATAACAGGAGTGGAACATGATGCGGGCAACGCACTGCGCTTGCCAGCGGAGTATGCCTTTCGTAAATTCAAAATTGATTAGTCTTAATGGTCAGCATTCTAGCCGCAATTTTCATAAGCACAATGCTGGCTGCTCAAATATTTGACGCAGAAGGCCGTTGATGCTGAACCGCCGACGGCCCCTAAGTCGCTTGACTCAATTTGTATTGACGCATCTGCGCGGAGTTCGATAGAGGCCACCTGCTGGCTTTGTACGAAGCGTTAACTTTACGGAAAGCCATGCGGCCTCCGGCTGCCGGACCGGGACCGGCTTGCAAAGTTTGGCCCCCCTTGCGACCAACGTCTGCCGTCTCGGCAGGGAGCGAAAAAAGCCCGCTGAGCGTCATCTTTACCCCCTGCCAAAGGGCAATTGCGCGCGTGACTAGCCTGCTGCATGGACTTTCCGAAATTGCAAACCGGTACCGCCTAATAATGTGCGACGTCTGGGGAGTTCTTCACAACGGGCTCAGGGCGTTTGACGGAGCCAAAGAGGCGCTCGAACGTTTCAGAGCGGGCGGCGGAAAAGTCGTGCTTTTGACAAATTCGCCCAATCCAAGCCGTTTCGTGGCTGCGCAGCTTGACCGGCTTGGGGTTTCGCGCACCGCCTATGATGCGATTGTCTCTTCCGGCGATGTTACCGTTTCGCTGCTCGCCGAGCGCGCAGGAGCGAGCCTGTTTCAAATTGGTCCGCCCGACGAACCGGCGCTCTTTGAGGAAGTTTTGGCACTGGCAGGCAAGGTTCCCCGAAAGGTGCCGCTCAAACTAGCCGAATTCGTGCTTTGCACTGGGTTCGTTGATCCATGGCGCGAGACACCCGCCGATTACGATCCAATCCTTGCCGCCATGCGTGCCCGCAACCTGGAAATGCTTTGTGCCAATCCAGATATTGTTGTCGAGGATGGCGGCAAGCGGTTTTATTGCGCGGGGGCAATCGCCGAACGCTATGCCGCAGCAGGAGGCAAAGTCGTCATGACCGGAAAACCCTTTGCCCCAATTTATGCGCGGGCACTCGAATTGGCGCGGGCACTCGGCCACCGGACAAATGGGCGCAAGGCTATTTTGGCGATTGGCGATACGATGGAAACCGACATCAAAGGCGCGCACCTCCAAGGCTTTGACACCCTGATTGTGACGACCGGCATTCACCGCAAAGAGCTGCACGGAGACTCTTCTGAGGCAACGTTCGACGCAGCCTCTTTGCGGCAATTCGTAAAAACAGGAGATTTCATGCCTACGACCGCGATTACTGAACTAATCTGGTAGAATGCTTCTCATCGCGCCTCGCGCCATTGACGCCGGCGTCGCTCCCATGCAGTTTTCTCTAAAGCGTTTGAATTCTGTCACGTCCCCGCGGCTTTTCTCGGGTCTCTTTGCCTTGGACAATCCGTCCGCATCCACGAAATTTGTTGTCGCCAATGATCCCGCGGCCCCTCCGCCAGGTCTCGTTGGGGCCGTGGTGGCGATTGGCAATTTTGACGGAGTTCATCGCGGTCATCGCGTGGTGATCGAGCGCGCGCGTACGCTTGCACGCAAACTCAATGCTCCCAGTGCAGTCCTTACCTTCGAGCCACACCCAGCCGATTTTTTCCGGGGGCCGAATACAGTCTTTCGCCTGACACCAGCTGATACCAAGGCAAAAGCGCTGGAGAGGCTGGGCATCGGCGGCATAATCGTTTTCACATTCGACAGGTCCTTGGCGAGCCGTTCCGCGGAAGAATTTATTGCCGAAATCCTCGTCGGCCGTCTTGGAGTCCGCGCCGCCGTCGCGGGATATGATTTTCACTTTGGCGCCGGCCGGACCGGCTCTCCCGAGTTTCTCAAGGATGCAGGCAGAAGGTATGGCTTTGAAGTCGAGATCGTCGAGCGGGTTCCCGCAGGCAAAGAAATCGACAAAGAGGCGGCTTCCTCAACAGTTGCTCGCGCGGCGCTGGAAGCGGGCGATGCCGCCCGTGCTGCAAAATTACTGGACCACCCTTTTGTTATCATGGGCAAAGTCATCGAGGGTCAACGCCGGGGCCGGACTCTGGGCTTTCCGACTGCCAACCTTCTCCCGGATGCAAGCTGCCGATTGCGCCACGGCGTCTATGCCGTCCGTGTCACCGTGCGGACCAAGATCTATGACGGCGTTGCGAGTTTCGGCCGCCGTCCGACGTTCGACAACGGCCGGGCGCTGCTCGAAGCTTTTCTATTTAACTATTCCGGCGACCTTTATGGCGAGATGATCGAAGTACGTTTCATGGAATGGATTCGGGCCGAGTCGAAATTCGATTCGATTGGGGCGCTCGTTGCGCAAATGAAGGAAGACGAAAGACGGGCGAGGGAGATTTTGCGCACGCCGCCGGCTTGTTAAATCGGCTGAAAATATCGTTTGGAGGCGACGAGCCTAAGCGCCGCCTCCGACGCTGCGTTAATGCGCTCTTGCCGAGCCCTTTTTAAAGATTGACAATGGCGTGTCCGACGACGCCCGGCGTGTAATCCGGTGCATTGCCCGCTTTCAGTTCATACGGGTAGGGAGGCAGACCCAACCGCGATAGAGGGGCGCCCATCTGTCCAACGGGTCGGCTTTGAGCCCGTTAAAGCAGTAGATGCCAGCTCTGGCCTTTTGGCCCGATTGGGCAATTTGAACAGGTTTGATCTCCCTGTTCGCGGGCGGCAGAAGGGCGCCGGCGAGGATCACTGACACGACCGCCGCCGCGGCAGATCCAACGATGAAATGCTTCCTTGTCATCTATACGGCCTCCAATTAGTGGCGTGAGCTTGGGTTTTCCTCCGAATCTGTTCCAGTTAAGGCTGAGGTTTTTTCGTATTTTGCTATGCAATATCGCAGTTGCAATAAAAAAAGATTTGATCGCCAACCAACAGCTACGCCGGCAACCGACCCGCGTCTAATTTTGGCCTCAAAAGTCAAAGCCAATGGGCTGTTTGATCCAGAAGCGGCAATCGCGGAGCACAAGGAGAAGCTCGCAATGATTCGGCAATTTGCGTGCGCAGGCGTGATATTTGCGTTTTTGAACGGGGTGCCGGCATTTGCCTTCACCAATCCGCTAAGCTCCTTGCAGGTCGCGAACTTTAATCTGCTCGAGCGCGGACCGCTTGCCGACTTTCTCGATATTTTTCGTATGCAGGCCATCCCGCGCCGCGTTGTAGCCTGGCACCGCGGCCAGGGGCCGGGCACCGTTGTTATTTCGACGAGCGAACGCCGTCTCTACTATGTTCTAAAAGGCGGGGCAGCGATCCAATATGGCGTCGGGGTGGGTCGCCAAGGATTTACCTGGTCCGGCGCGAAGACCGTATCGATGAAACGCGAATGGCCGGATTGGACTCCGCCGCGCGAAATGCTCAAGCGCCGGCCCGAACTGCCGCGTCATATGGATGGCGGAATGGATAATCCTCTCGGTGCGCGCGCGATCTATCTTGGCTCAAGCATGTACCGCATCCATGGTTCGAACGAGCCGGATACGATTGGTGCCGCCGTGTCGTCAGGCTGTATCCGTATGACCAACCGGGACGTCGCCGATCTTTACGACCGCGTTAAGGTGGGGACAAAGGTCGTGGTGCTGCAATAATACCGACTCGCCCTGCATTGCTCTGGGATTAGGCAGAAAGTTAGCTGATCCGGCTAAGATTATTGTGGCCGCAAAGGGAACGGCCGCAACGCGCAGATATGCAATTGCAGCCATTGGATGCAACCGATGCATCAGTTGGTACACCGGTCTCGCATCTTGACTCACGCAGATCAGCGGCCTAGCCTATCACGGTAAGTTGTCTCTCGCCGAACGCCGGCAGATTCCCTTCCGAACCACCTTTTAGCCGGCGCAAGGGAACGGGATGGCACTGTTGCCTGAGCTGATATTTAGCGAAATTTCCATCGCAGCCTGATTTTATTGAGGCGTTTCTCATGCTGGCTCGATTGAAAACGATCATAGCAATCATCGCCGTGCTCAGCAGTCCGGCGCTCGTTCAGGGCGCGGCTAAGCTTAAAGATGCCCAAATCGCGCACATCGCCTATACGGCCGGGCTACTCGACATTGAGGGCGCTAAGCTCGCCTTATCGAAATCGACCAACATGACGGTACGGACTTTCGCCGAAACAAAGGTGCGCGAAACGGCGGAGGCAAATGAGCAAGCGCTCGACCTCGCTCGCAAACTCAACGTTACACCGATAGACAACGATCTGAGCCGCGCCTTAATCGAGCAAGCGGCCAACAAACGGGCTGAACTTGCGAAACTCGAAGGCGCAGAGTTCGACAGGGCTTACATTTCCAATGAGGTCGCGTATCACCTGTTTGTGGATGGCGCGCTTGAGGTCACGCTCATTCCATCCGCCGCTAATCCCGAACTCAGGAGCCTTCTCCAGACCGGTCTTAAGATTTTCCAGGTTCACCAGCGCCTCGCCAAAGAGGCCGCTGCTGCATTGAAGTAAGAGGGGCGGACTTAACAAGCGCCCATGATCTTTTCGGCGATGGGGCAAATGGGGGAGCCAAAATGACGGCCGTGCTTCGGCGGATATCAGCTTCTTATATTCTTTATATTCTTTGCGCTTCAACTTCCGTACTTGCGGGAACTTTGCCAACGGGCAGTTTTTGGGTTGGATACAACGAAGCCTGGTTCGCGGATAAATATCTTAACTGGCTTGCAGACAACCCTTATTTCAACCTGACATCCGGCTTTGACAGGACATTTGTGGACAAGATCTTTGCCGGTATAGCAAACGGTAACGCGAAGATCGTAAGGATTTGGGCCTTCCCGGGTCTTCAGGGCATCGCTCTCAGTACCTCAACTCAGACAGGTGACTTGACAACAATTGGTTTAACGGCTGACTTCAAGAAGAATCTGCCAAAGGTATTGTCGCTTGCAAAAAAACATGGCTTAAAGGTCTACATCACTGCGCTGAACGGAAATGATATGAGGGTTGCCGTTGGCAATAAACCTTTGCAAAGTTACTATACGAATCTACTTTTGAATAATCATGGGGAGAGAGAAAGGTTCAAAAATAACGCATTGCGTCCGCTTCTTGAAATATTGAATGAGAAGGAACCGGACGGATCGCTCAAATATCCTGTTTACGCCGTCGATCTGATCAACGAGATCGAAGCCCCGCTCAACACGAACTACTTTCCCAATTCCTGGCTCGGAGCGCGCGACTTTATCCAAGACATGACTGCATTCGTAAAATTAAACAGCCCGTGGTTGCCGGTGACTTCATCCGCGGGTTTTGGATTTGCGCTGTTGGAAATTGCCTTTGGTCTTTATTCAGGAGTAGGGCTTGATTTCTATGATCTTCATGTCTACGCGGACTGGGGCCTATACCTCGGGGTTACTTGGCTTTGCAATAAAGTCTCCGCGGACGGGGTTCCGGTCATCTTGGGCGAGTACGGCCAAAATTCCCGGGCCGTTGACGATATCCTGCAATACTGGACGACCGCTATTTTTCTATATGGGGCAAAGACCCAATGTTTTTCGGCCGCGCTTGCGTGGAAGTATGAGACCAGCGATGCCTGGTGGACATATCTGAGAACCGACGGAACTTTTCGCCCCGCCTATTCTATCATCCAATCTTACGGGGCTTTCCCCTAACATAAGGAACATAAGGCGCGGTATGAAACCTCAGGCCGCCTCTTTTCATGTTTCGAACATGTCTCGGAGCTCTTGGTCTCCTCCTTGGCACAGAGGCTACAGGCTGACATTTGAAATGGGGGCTTCGAGTCGCTTCAACCCTCCTTGCCCGCCAGATTTAGCCAATCCTGCTCGCTGATTGTCTCGATACCGAGTTCATTGGCTTTTGCGAGCTTCGAGCCGGCGCCTGGGCCAGCGACGACGAGATCGGTTTTTTTCGAGACGGAGGCTGCAACTTTGGCGCCGAGCCGCTCAGCGAGCGCCTTCGCCTCGTCGCGGGTCATGCGTTCAAGCGAACCCGTAAACACAATTGTCTTGCCCGCGACCGGACTTTTGGAGGCAACAGCCTCCATCGGCAACACCGTTACCTCATTCAGCAAGGCGTCGAGAACTTCCTGATTATGCTTTTCGGCAAAGAAATCGGCGATGGCCTCAGCTACCACCTCGCCAATGCCCTCAATATTGTTGATTTCCGTGCGCGCTTCGAAGCTTTGCGCCGCCGCTTGCGCAGTTGCGCGCAACGCAGCAAAAGCATGGAAATGACGCGCGAGGCGCCGCGCGTTTGTCTCTCCGACATGCCTTATGCCGAGAGCATAAATGAAACGGTTGAGCGGCACCGTGCGGCGCGCTTCGATCGCGTCGAAAAGATTTTTGAGGGAAAGTTCGCCAAAACCTTCCCGCTCTTTCAGATTGACAATTCCGCTCCGCTCGCGATCGGGAAGCGTGAAAATATCGGGCGCCGTTTTGACTAGACCATCGCGGAAAAATTGCTCGATCCGCTCATCACCAAAACCTTCGATGTCAAAGGCATTGCGCGAAGAAAAATGTTTGAGGTGCTCCACTGCCTGCGCCGTGCAGACAAGGCCGCCGGTGCAGCGGCGCACGGCCTCCGCTTCCCCCGTCTTAGCGTCGATCTCCCGCACCGCTGCCGAGCCGCAAATGGGGCAGGTCTCGGGAAATTTATAGGGTTTTGCGTCCTTCGGGCGCTTTTCAAGAATTGGCCCGAGAATCTGCGGAATAACGTCGCCGGCGCGCTGCACCGTCACAGTATCCCCGATGCGGATGTCCTTGCGGGCGATCTCATCTTCATTGTGCAGCGTTGCGTTCGAAACGACGACACCGCCGACGGTCACGGGATCGAGCTTGGCGAGCGGCGTTAGAGCGCCCGTGCGGCCGACATTGATTTCGATGGCACGCACAATGGTTGTTGCCTTTTCGGCCGGGAATTTATGTGCCACCGCCCAGCGCGGCGCGCGTGAGACAAAACCAAGCCGGGTTTGCAGCGCGAGTTCATCGACCTTATAGACCACGCCATCGATATCGTAGCCGAGCGAGGCGCGCTTCTCCTCTATTTGTTTGTATTGCGCGATCAACTCTTGCGCCGAATGGCAAAGTACCATCAGTGGATTGACTGGGAGCCCAAAATTTTTGAAGGCCGCGATCATGCCCATTTGCGTGTCCGAGGGAAGGACGCTCACCTCGCCCCAGGCATAGGCAAAAAAGTTTAGGCGTCGCGAGGCGGTGATCGAAGGATCGAGCTGGCGCAGCGACCCTGCCGCCGCATTGCGCGGATTGGCAAAGACTGTTTTGTTCGCTTCTTTCCGGCGCGCGTTCAAAGCGGCAAAGTCGGCATGGGTCATAAAAACTTCGCCGCGCACTTCGAGAATTTTTGGGGGCACGCCTTTAAGAGTCTTTGGAATTGCAGCTATTGTCCGCACATTGACGGTCACGTCCTCGCCCTCAAAACCGTCGCCGCGCGTGGCGGCCTCGACAAGCACGCTCTTTTCGTAGCGCAGCGAACATGAAAGCCCGTCGATTTTGGGCTCGGCGGTGATAGGGAGCGGCGCTTCCATCGTAAGCCCAAGAAAGCGGCGCACGCGCTGGGCAAACTCCGCCACTTCTTCGCCGGCAAAAATGTTGCCGAGCGAAAGCATCGGCACGCGATGGCGGATTTTGGCGAATTTTTCCGCAGGCGCGGCACCGACTTTTTTGGTCAGAGACTCAGGCGTCAAAAGTTCGGGATACGCCGCCTCGAGAGCCTCATAGCGCCGCCGCAGCGCATCGTATTCGGCGTCCGATACCGTTGGCGCATCCTCGCCGTAATAGCGCCGGTCATGCGCGGCGATTTCCTTTTCAAGCCGCGCATGTTCGCAGCGCGCTTGCGCTTCGTTGAGGCTCTCGATGGGGGCCGGCGGTTTCATGCCGCAAAATAACACGGATGGCCCGCCCGCGAGAAGCGGACGCGCGAAGGGTGGAATTCCACGGTTTGACCGGCTCCGTCACCGCCGCTGGCGCCTGAAGCCCCCGCCGGTTAGATGGAGGTTCGCCAAGGACAAACCGATTTCACTTATCGATGGACCGAACCAGCTTGCGATCTTGAGAAAACACGGCCGATCCTATCGCTTTGACTTGCCGGCAGGACGCCGCCATGGCCGGTAAATTATCACACATGTACAAATTTAATAAAAAGGATTGCGACGCTGACAATGGCGGCAACGATGGTTCCTAGTTTGACCGTGAGACGCAGCTCCAAGGGTTCGAACTTTGCCTCCAGTTGGTTAAATTTTGCCGCGAATTTTGCATCCAACCGGTCGACCTCTTGTCTTAGAACAGTAATCTCCTGTTTGACGTCGGACCGCAGGTCGCCCATCTCCTGCTTGAGGCCGGACCGCAGATCTGCAATCTCCTGTTTGACGTCGGACCGCAGGTCGCCCATCTCCTGTTTGACCTCGGACCGCAGTTCGGCAATGTCCTGTTTGACCTCGGACCGCAGTTCGGCAATGTCCTGTTTGACCTCGGACCGCAGATCTGCAATCTCCTGTTTGACCTCGGACCGCAGATCTGCAATCTCCTGTTTGACCTCGGACCGCAGATCTGCAATGTCCTGTTTGACCTCGGACCGCAGTTCGGCAATGTCCTGCTTAAGACCCGACTGCATATCGGAAATGTCCCGCTTGGTCGCGACATGCTCCTCGAATGACTCGCTAAGAGCCTCGGTCAAGCCTTCGGCCTGCTCCTGGGTGAAATGAGCTTTTTCCCGCAGAGCTTTTGTGAGCCTTAAGGTATCGAAGGGAACGGCGGTCATCACGATCCTGACGTTACAACGAGGCTGCTTTCGCTGTTCAGGCTAACGGAGTAAGAAATTGGCGATGATGGCGGCAGAGCGTACGATGCCGCGCCCGGTTGCCCCGGCAGCAGTCAATACGGTAACAAACGAATGCTTTCGTTCATCGACTTGAGACGGGCGCACATGACGCGCATCACCTTCAACGCGAAAAAGGGTGTTTGTTGCACAAGGAATAAGAATCGTTTGCGGTCGATGGGAATGACCACGCTTTCACTTGTGGCACGAACAGTTGCGCTCCTGGCTTCGTCGCTGATCAAAGCCATCTCGCCGACCATGCCGCCGGGCGGCAAGGTCTCGTAGACGTGATTGCCGTTAACGATCTGCAGCTCCCCGGATTTTACGACATACACATAGACCGCCGCGTCGCCCTTTTTAAAAAGCTCCTGGCCGGGCTGCAGGACGACGGCATCGGTCTCGCTGTCGAATAGTCCAAGAAAATCTTCGGGCAAAGCCGCCTCCTCGGTACCGCTGGACCTTGCCGTAAGAGTCGAAGTCCAATGCACTTATTGTGAGATTGATAACAACGAGTTATACGACATATGTATTACAGCGGTCAATGGTCAACCGGGTCGAATATCCCCTGGATTTGACCCCAGAAGGCGCCTATTCCGCGGCGCGTTTGAATTCGGGGAAGGTGCAGCGTGCATCGTCTTGGTGCGCGTCGTCCAGGCGCTTGAATTCGAGGATTTTGGCGGGCTCCACAAAGGCAAGCCCGAGCGCTTGCCACACATCGACCATGCTTTCCACGAGATGCGCGATATGCGCATCCGTATGCAACGGGCTTGGCGTAATGCGCAATCTCTCGGTGCCCCGGGCAACCGTTGGATAATTTATGGGCTGGATATAGATCGCATGGCGGTCGAGCAGCATGTCGCTTGCGCGTTTGCAGAGCCCTGGATCCCCGACAAGCACCGGCACGATATGGGAGGGATTTTGCATGACCGGTAGGCCGGCCTGCGTCAGTGCATGTTTGGCGAGCGCCGCCTGGCGCTGATGGAGCGCGCGCAGCTTTTGGCCCTCCTCCCCCTTCAAGCAGCGGATGGCGGCCGCCGCAGCGGCGGCAACGGCCGGCGGCAGGGCGGTCGTGAAGATGAAAGCAGGGGCCAGCGAGCGGACGGCGTCGATGACCGGGGATTTGCCGGCGATATAGCCCCCGAGCGTGCCAAAACCCTTGGCGAGCGTTCCTTCGATCACGTCGATTTCATCCATGACGCCATCGCGCTCGGCAATTCCCGCGCCGCGCGGACCATAAAGTCCGACCGCATGCACTTCGTCCATATAGGTCATCGCGTTGTAGCGGCGGGCGAGGCGCGCGATGTCCGCGACAGGCGCAATCGTCCCATGCATCGAATAAAGGCTCTCGAAGGCGATTAGCTTCGGGCGCGCTTCCCCTGCCGCACTCAAAAGTTCTTCGAGATGGGCAAGATCATTATGGCGGAAAATTTTCCGCTCGGCCTTGGAGCGGCGGATGCCCTCGATCATCGAGTTGTGATTGAACTCGTCCGAAAGAATAAGGCAGGCAGGGAGAAGGTCGGCGATCGTCGAAATCGCCGCAAGATTGGAAATCCAGCCGGAGGTAAAGACGAGCGAAGCCTCCTTGCGGTGCAGGCTCGCAAGTTCCGCTTCAAGCTCGACCAAAGGGTGATTGGTGCCGGAAATATTGCGCGTGCCGCCGGCTCCCGCCCCATGCCGCGCGGCGGCCTCCGTCATCGCCTCGATAACCTGCGGATGCCGGCCCATGCCGAGATAGTCGTTGGAGCACCAGATGACGACTTCTTCGATTCGTTCTGGCCGGTGCAACAGGGCGCGCGGAAAAGCTTTTGTGTCCCGCGCAAGGTCTGCGAACACCCGGTAGCGGCGTTCCTGCTTCAGCTTCAAAATCGCTTCATCGAAGAAACGCGAGTAGGTCATGCGGTCGGGTCTCCAAAGTCCTGTCCCAGCTCTGCGCCATGGGCGTGCGCTCAAACGCTGGTTTTATATTCGCAACGAAAGTTTACCGTTTGATACCTTCTTTCCAGCAAACCGGGCAAATATACCGGAAGACCAGCAAAGTTAGCAACCTTCGATTAGGGGATGCGGGCGCCGTCCTTAAAGCGTAATCTCTCCCGAGCCCTGAGTTTTTAACGGGCTTTCCGCAGTCCTTCGAACTCTATCCTGCCATCCTTATGCGAGGCAATGCGTATTCTTGTCACTGGCAGCGCCGGTTTTATCGGTTTTCACATGGCCCGCCGCCTTCTCGCCGAAGGCCATGAAGTTTTGGGCATCGACGGGCTTACCGCCTATTACGATCGCAACCTTAAGTTGCGCCGGCATGCCATTTTGCTCGAAACCTCCGGCTTTCGCGGCCATGAGGTCATGCTCGAGGATTTTTCCGCACTTGCGAAAATCTACGCAGGCGGGTTCGACGCCATCTATCATTTTGCCGCCCAGGCGGGCGTGCGTTACAGCCTGGAGAACCCGCGCGCCTATCTCGACGCCAATCTCGCCGGAACATTCAATCTGCTCGAATTGATGCGCCAGGCGCCGCCCGCGCATGCCCTCTTGGCCTCGACGTCCTCGGTCTATGGGGCCAATGCGAGGATCCCGTTTCGCGAGACGGACAAGGCGGACCACCCCTTGACGCTCTATGCGGCGTCAAAGAAGGCGACCGAGGAAATGGCTCACGCCTACAGCCATCTTTTCAACATCCCGGTCACGATGCTGCGATTTTTCACCGTTTACGGCCCCTGGGGCCGCCCGGACATGGCCTTTTTCAAATTCACCGCCGCACTGCTCGAAGACCGGCCAATCGATATTTATAATTTCGGAGCGATGCGGCGTGATTTTACCTACGTCGAAGACCTTGCCGAAGCCATGTTCCGGTTGCTCCCCTGCATGCCGGCGGCCGTGGAAGGCCGAGAGCCGCCGCTGGCAGACGACAGCCTTTCCCCGGTCGCTCCCTGGCGCGTCGTTAATATCGGTAACGCAAACACGGTTGGCCTCATGGACTTTGTCGCCGCCATAGAGGCTGCAACCGGGGTCAAGGCCAAGCGCAATTTCATGCCGATGCAGCAAGGTGACGTTCCGGTGACCTTCGCCGATACCTCTCTTCTGCGGGCATTAACCGGATTTGCGCCCAAGACGCCAGTCCAGGAAGGCGTCAAGCGTTTTGTCCTCTGGTACCGGGATTATTTTGGTGTCTGAGCCGGAGCGCTATACCATATGATGGCCGCGCTCGGCGCCCTGCCATGGTTAAAGGGCGCAACACCCGGCGATGCGAAATTACGGCGACACTGTGCCCCGCGCTCGGCCGCCGCGCCGGCACCCGGCAAGAGCATCCGCCACTGACATAAGATGCATGATGCAGCGTGCAGGTTGTGACCGGGGTAGCGCAGATTCCCGATGTGGCCGGTTGCAACGCTGCGTCCGGTCAAGAAAGCAGGGGCCGCGGCTTCTGCGACGAGCGGCGCTTCTGCCAGCGCTGACGCAGAATAGCAGCCAGTAAGGATAGCCTGCAGATCCGCCCCGCCAGCCGGCACCACGGAAACCGGCACCTTTGAACGCCTCGGCAGGTCCGCTTGCGTTTAATGCGGCGCGCAGCGCGGCCGATGTCATGAAAAGTTCAATCACTTGTTCGCACATTCTCTCGAGCTAAGAGTGTCTTTTAGCGCAGGCGGCGTGAACAAGGATCGTTGAACAACACGCCGCCGTTTCTAGTTTTGGAGACAGCCGAAGGCGAAACACCCGTTGCGTGGGAATCGTTCCATGACCGATGCGTGAGGGACGATTGCTGGAGAAGCGCACACGGGTTGGATGTGAAAAGCAGCCACCAAAATCGCCGTCCCGACTAGCGTTCAGTCAGACGAAAACGTTGGAGTAGTAAGTTCCATGGCAAATTTCCTGGAGGATTATTTCGCTAACTTGTTCAAGAGCGGATCGCTCGAAATCGAATTGGCCGGCGGACGCAAATTCACGGCAGGCTCGGGGCCGGGCCCAAAATTGGGGTTGCGGTTTAAGGATGCATTGGCGCCTCTCCTCCTCATGCTCGACCCGGAGATGAAGTTAGGCGAGTTCTATGTGGACGGAAGGATGGAGGTTACCAAAGGCACGCCGTTCGATGTGCTCATGCTCGGCGCCGGCAATATGTGGCGGCTGGATCGTTCGCTTGGGCTGCGCTTGGCTCTGAAGGCGCGGAAGGTGCTCCGGTGGCTGGGCCCTGGCAACAGCCGAATGCGCGCGAAGAAAAACGTCGCGCATCACTACGATCTCGACGCCGGCTTCTACGCGCGGTTTCTCGATTCGGGGATGCAATATTCCTGTGCCTATTTCGAACGCGAAGGCGTCGGCCTCGAAACCGCGCAGCTCGCTAAAAAGCGCCACATCGCGGCGAAGCTTCTCGTCGAACCTGGCCACAAAATCCTCGATATCGGCTGCGGCTTTGGCGGCATGGCAATATACTTGGCCCGCTTTTGCGGCGCTGATGTCACAGGGGTGACGCTTTCGAAGACCCAGCTCGACGTTGCAAATTCTGCGGCAGACGATTTGGACCTGCCGAACACGCCGGATTTCCGCTACTGCGATTACCGCGAAGTGGAAAAAACTTTCGACCGCATCGTTTCGGTCGGCATGTTCGAGCATGTGGGCCTTAATCATTACGAAAAATATTTTCAGAGAGTCGCGCGTTTGCTCAATGAGGACGGCGTTGCCCTCATACATACCATTGGCCGGTTGGACGGACCATGCCCGACCAACCCCTGGGTAGAAAAATATATTTTTCCGGGCGGCTATATGCCGGCGCTCTCGGAAATCATGCCGGCCATCGAGCGCAGCGGACTGTTTGTCACCGACATAGAGATTTTACGTTTGCACTATGCCCGGACGCTCAGGGCCTGGCGCGAACGTTTTGCGGCGCGGCGCGCGGAGGTTAAGGCCCGCCGCGGGGAGCGTTTCTGCCGGATGTGGGAGCTCTACCTTACGGGATCTGAAGTCGCTTTCCTGCGCGAAGGGCTCGCCGTGTTCCAGATTCAACTTGCCAAGAAACTCGACACGGTTCCGCTGACGCGCGATTACATTACCCGCGCCGAGGCTCATCTGCGGGCGCGCGATTCCGTGGCCGCAAATTTGCGGCTGGTCGCCGACTAGCGCACTTCCGCGCGGGAGGGGCTCATGATGGCTGGCATAGCAGGCGGTTTCGAAACGGCGTCATTCAACCAAACGCCGCCTTTCGAAAACATCGGCCTTTTCGAAAGCGACGTTGCGCTGCGCGAGGCGGTTACGCGGGCGGGCGCTGGCCAACACGCTTCGGATCTTTCGACCTTCGGAAAATTTTTGGGTTCCGCCGAAGCGATGCTGCTCGGCCGTCTCGCGAATGGTTATCCGCCCCGCCTCAGAATCGTCGACGCGGCCGGCAATCGCGCCGACCACGTCGAATTTCACCCGGCGTATCATAGCCTGATGCAAAAAAGCATGGGCGAAGGCCTGCATTGCTCCGCCTTCGCAAGCGAAGCGCCCGGCCGCGTCAGCGCACGCGCAGCGCGCCTCTTTATGGCGAGCCAAATCGAGGCCGGGCACGTCTGCCCAATGAGCATGACGAATGCGAGCCTCGCCGCTCTTACAGCCTCCCCCAAAATTCATTCCGCCTGGCAGCCGCGCGTTTTTTCGCGCTTCTACGATTGTGCGGCAAAACCCTGGTTCGAAAAACAGGCCGTCACGCTTGGCATGGGCATGACCGAACGCCAGGGAGGGACAGATGTGAACGCCAATATCAGCGAGGCGCGGCCGGCAGACGGACACTATGAGATCTTTGGCCACAAATGGTTTTTGTCGGCGCCAATGTCGGATGCTTTTGTCGTGCTGGCGAAGGCGCCGGGCGGGCTCACGGCGTTTCTGCTGCCTCGATTTCGTCCCGACGGAAGCGTCAATGAGCTGCGTTTGCAACGTCTGAAAGACAAACTCGGCAACCGCTCGAATGCATCGGCGGAAGTCGAGTTTCATGGCGCTTACGCCGAGCGCTTAGGGAATGAGGGCGAAGGGGTCCGCACGATTTTGGCGATGGTGCAATGGACAAGGCTCGACTGCGCCGTGGCAAGCGCGGGGCAGATGCGTTTTGGTCTGGCGCAGGCCATGCATCATGCGCGCCACCGACGTGTTTTTGGCCGCCTGCTTTGCGACCAGCCGGCGATGCAAGCGGTGCTCGCCGATCTCGCGCTTGAATGCGAGGCCAATACGGCGCTTGTCTTCCGTCTCGCCCGCGCCTACGACCGCGCGGATTCGGATCCCTCCGAGGCCGCTTTTGCGCGGCTGATGACGCCCGCTGTCAAATATCTCACGACGAAACTCGCCCCTGCTTTTATCTATGAGACGCTCGAATGCCTTGGCGGCAATGGCTATGTCGAAGATTTGCCGATGGCGCGGCTCTATCGCGAGGCGCCGCTCAATGCCATTTGGGAGGGGTCAGGCAATGTCGTTGCGCTCGATATTTTGCGCGTCCTCGAGCGAAAAAACGAAGCTGCGAACGTAGTGCTCGACAGTCTCGCGGAGGCTCGCGGAGCCGCGGGAAAAGCCGCGGCTTTGGAAATCAGGCGATGTTTTGCCTCTGCTGCCCGGGAAAGCCAAGCGCGCGTGATCGCCGAAAAGCTCGCCCGGCTTGGCGCGCTCGCCGCCCTCATCGAAGCAAATGGAACTTTGGCCGAAGCCTATGCGGCAACGCGGCTTAACGGCGCGCCGCATGCCACTTACGGGGCGTGCGATCTAAAGAGCACACAGAGTCTTCTCCTCTCCCGTGTGCTTGCGCCTTCAATTGGGTGACGGCGGCAATCTGGAAACCGGCGACACTATGCACTATGGGTTACGGACGTCGGCGCGCACCCATCGGTACTCCCGGCCAATTCCTATTTTGTGGTCTTCGAGCCGCGCGAAGTGGTCGGCATGTTTCGCACAGGTTTCGGCCGCTAAATCACAGCTGCAACTACGGCACCGATTTCATCAGGCTAAGACCAAGTCCCGCAATAAACACCTCTCCCGTCATGCCCGGCCTTGAGCCGGGCATCCAGACTCCGAGCTTTGGCATTTGGATGGCCGGGTCAAGCCCGGCCATGACAGCGGGGGGCGATGAGTTCCTTGATCCGGGACATGATATGAGACCACGTTAGGATCAGCATGTCCGAGACCCAGGCCAAGCCATTGCTCTTTGTCGCCACCCCCTGTTTCGGCGGCCTCGTCTCGCAGCACTATATGCAATCGGTCTTGGGCCTCGTCCAGCTCGGGGCAAAAGCCAATTTCGACGTGACGCTCGCCTTGCTCGGGCATGATTCCCTCATTACCCGCAGCCGCAATACCCTCGTTAGCCAGTTCCTCAAAACGCCGGCGGCGACGCATCTCTTGTTTATCGACGCCGACATTTGCTTTGAGCCCGAGCAAGTCTTTCATATGCTCCGTTTCGGCCGGGATTTTGTTGCCGGGATTTATCCATTAAAAGTGATCGACTGGAGCGACCCCGCGATCAAGCGCGCGGCAACTGCGCGCGAAACCTTTTCTGCCGCACCGCTGCTTTACGTTGGCACGCTCTGCACCGGAAACCAGCGTGAAAGCGAGGGACGTTTCGCCACCGCCATCTATTGCGGCGGAGGATTCATGCTTTTGAAGCGGGCGGTCATCGAACGCATGATCGCGGCCTATCCTGAAACCCGCTACAAAAGCGCTCATGCCTATTCAAACGCCAGAGCCGACCAAAACTATGCGTTGTTCGATTGCATGATCGACAAGGAGACCGGCATCTATGTCAGCGAGGATTTCGCATTCTGCCAAAGATGGCGGGACGTCGGCGGAAAAATTTGGCTCGACACGGAAGGAACGCTGACCCACATCGGGGCTTATAATTTCTGCGGCGATCCAAAACCGCGTTACGCACTCGATATTTCTCCCAGCAGGTCTGCCCTTCAGGGCGCATAGTTTCTTTGGGTAAATTTCGCGGTTTGGCCTGACTGGCAGCTTTGCATGTGTCGCAATTTGAGCCACGCGACCATTTGCAAAACACTGTTGCACACGCTCGGACGCAGGAAGGCGACAAGCCGAGGCGTCTTGCTCGGACGCGGCTATGTCCGGTACTGTGGAGAGCGGAGGAAAGAGCGGACATGGCAATATTAATGCGATGACCCATTCCAGACTCCGCCGGCCTGGTGGGTCGCTATGTCAAAAAATCTCTAACCAAACCCCAATATGGCCGCCGCTTCCTTTCGCGTTCCCAAAATCGGATCTTCTCGGCGGGCGCGAAGCAGAAGAAATCGGCGGGTGCGCGCGGGTCACGGCGCGAGGTGTACTTCGGGCATACGTCCATCAGCCAAATCTCGCTGAACCCGAAGCCATCGAAGTCGCTCGGAGCGATCAGTTGGGCGAGTTCCTCGTGCACGTCGTACAGCGCTGGGCCTTCGACATCTTTGGCGGGCCAATCCAGATGGCCCAACAGGATGATTGGGCGATGATCGAAGATGCCGCGTCGTGCGTAGCTCTCGTGCTTTTGACTCGTTAGGCGCAAGACCTCGGTGATGATATGTTCCGCGTTTCCGGCTTTGATCGCGGTTAACTCGACTCCGGTCTCGATTCCGTCAATGAGGACGATCCGGTCAGGTGATTCACCGGCTGACAAAATCTCGATCGTTCGCCCTGTGACGACCGGGAACTCCGCCTCGAACGTATCCGCAACGTCTGTCTCGACCTCACGCAGGCCGAGCGCATCTTCATAGGCGTCTCTTGATCTCCGCCCCATCGTAATCTCGTCTTGCTCCCTAGTGACCCAGGTGATAAACGGGAGTACTGGGCCTGCACCAGAACATGTGCATATCCGATTTCGCAAATTCGTATTCAAGCGATCCTTGCTCAGAAATCGAAAGTTTCTTGTTCTCTCTCTGGCTAAGAAGCGCGATGGCTTGAGTGTCATTTGCCGCCACCAAAGGGATTGTCTCGCCGTCGGACAAGCGCACGAACGAATAATGCGTCATTTTTCTTCTCCCGAGGGTTGGGCATCATAATATTTGAACTGTACCGGAGAGGCAACAATGTGGGGTATACCGGCGCCGAATCGTCCGTCACTGGCGCTTCGCTCATCGGTCGCATGCGATCAATGGCCACTCGCTTGATTCTGGTTCGCAAGAGCCAGGGAGCGCAAAGCGACTGGCTTTAGCGAGTCTCGAGAAGCAGTCCTTGAGCCGTATTGTCGATCGACCACGACTTGAAGCGCTTGAGAAACGATTGACCTAGAAGTAGATTCCCCTGGGGCGGTGCCACGCTGGCGGTCACGTTCTCAATAGTCACGTCGCCAACTCCAAGCGACCTAATCACGAATGTGATTCCTTGCGTTTTCGAGCCGTCAGCTAAAACGTATGTTCGTTGACCGACAATATCCGATTCCTTGACTGTCCCTGTGCGGTTCAGCGTCGAAAAGACGTCCGCAGGCACACTGACGTCAGAAGCGCCGCTGTCAATAATAAAGTCCAGCGTCATAGTGCCGTTTATCTTGACCGGCGCTAGAAACGTGCCGCCGCTCATTTTCAGCGGTACTCTCGTTTGCGACGGACTTCGACGAGCTGACGATGCAACCTTGTCATGAGTAGGGGGGCAATCCTCGTAACGCGATTCCACGCACTGCCGGGCCAAGCTTTGCGCCTCGGCAATCTGCGACGGAGCCATATGCGGTGCAAGTTTGTTTTGGTCCTTTTTTGCTACCGGTTCGTAATCCGGGTCGTGCGCGGCTACGCTGTACCACATGTATGCCAGGATATAGTTCTGTGGGACACCGTAGCCCCACTTGTAGAACATCCCGAGACCAGACTGTGCGCTGGCATCGCCTTGCTTCGCCGCCATCAGCGACCACTTCATGGCTTCGGCGTAATTCTGGGGTACGCCGTCGCCTAAGAAATACATAGTCCCGAGACTGGATTGAGAGACTGCGTCTCCCTGCTCGGCGGCTTTTCGGAACCAAATCGCGGCCTGAAGGGAACTCTGCCGCGCACCCAACCCCGATTCATACATGTGGCCGAGATAGAATTGGGCGTCGACGTGACCTTTTTCGGCCAGCTGTCGAAAAATGCGCATTGCTGCGGCATAATCCTCGCGGTGAAAAGCTGCGAGACCATCCTCAAAAGATTCGGCGACGGAGGGATCAACCGCAGCCATCAGCAGCGACGCGGCGGCGAATACCGTGCGGACCACCCAAATACAAGGATTCAAGCATTCGCCCGTCATACGCAAATTTCTACCTGCCGATTGGAGGAGCCCCTTTTGAGAAACAAGTGTGTCATTTTTCCGATGAGGCGTAGCGCAAAATCGCAGGTCGTCGTAGATGGGCCGATTGAAGCAGCTGTCAGGTCGCCGCATCATAGGGGCACGGCGAACGAGTCGTGCCCATTTTCATCGACCGTGGCGCGCCACATTAGAACATCGGTAGCTAAGGCATGGGTGAGAGCCTTGGACCGAAGGGGTTGTTTAGAGTCCGCAAGGCTCTTTGTTCCAGGTCTAAGTCGCCGCGACCAACGTCTACCGCGGCTTACACATACTGGCCCGGCCGAAAGCCAACCCCTGCGCCAAGGTCTCGAAATATTTTGCTGCGATTGGCAGAAAAATCACGGGCCGATGAAAATCTCGCCGCTGCCGCTCTTTAGCCTTATCCGCGCATAGCAGCATTGCCCTTCGCCTTTTTGAAAGGCGCTCGCCGCTATGAGCCATATGCCGACAATTTTCTTCGGCGTCTCGCCCTCGAACGCGCGCTCGTAGTCATCAAGGATGGACTGTTCCTCTTCGAGCCACTGGCCGAGTTTGGCGAGGTCGGAGCGCACGACCTGATGCGTCTGGCGCTTGTTCCACCATGGCAATGGACATTGGAATACCTTGCCTTCTGGCAGGGCCGCGCTCCACATATAGGCAAGATCGCGGCCATTATCGAATTCCATCGCAATCGAGAGATGGTCGTGATTTGTCAGCACATCCTCGCGCAGTTTCGAGGGCAATTGGTCCGCCCGCCATGCCCACGAAAGGCGCGTCGACCGGTCCAGGGCAACGTCCAGCGGAAATTGCAAAATCCCGGCATTGTGCGCGGTGCGGCTGCAAATCCGTGCAGGCTCAGGCCCGGAAGGCTCGGCGCGGAAAATCCCGGTCTCGCCGATGAGCCACATATGCCGCCAGCCCGGGGGCAGCGGTGTTTGCGTATCGAGACGGGCGATTTCCCGGGCAGCCGATCCGCTCGCGTCGCTGGCGCCGAGCCGCGCCAGTCCCTCCCGTGCCGGTCCCCGCCAGATCATGACCGCGACCCTGAGCGCGCCAGCCGCTCCGGCTCGCGGATAGCCCGGGTCAAAACGCCCGGTCTCATCCTGCCATTCGCCGGGGGGCTTGGCGACCAGCATCAAGCGTCCGCTCTGATCGGCTCGAAAGCTGGTTGTCGTGCCGATCGACTTTGCTACGCGCCCGCCTCCTCCGATCCGGTGCCACAGGGCGACATCGCCTTGCACACCAATGCCAAGGTCTTCTGCAAGCCAGACCATGCCGGCCGAAAACAGACTCACCTCTTCGCCTTCGCAAAGGTCCACTCCGCTGTCGGCCCAGCCGGAGGAATTTGCGCTCACTTCGAGGATAGCGTGTTTGCGCAAGTAGGACCCGTTCGCCTCGATGGCCTTGGACCAGGCAGCCCCCGCGGCCTCGGAGTTAGTTTGCGCATGCTTGTGAAAATCCAAATTCCCCTCCCATTTTGGCGGCCAAACGGAACGGACGCTTCCTTTCAATACGAAGCCCTGCGAAACGATTCAACCCGCCCGCCGCTCGTGCAGCAGAGAAGCACCTCGCGTTAACCGCCTATTAATCTTCGGCCGGGAATTGTCCTTGTCCGAACCGGCGAGCCGCAGATTTGCAGAAGGCGCCGTCCGCAATATTGCCCAAGCTTCAATTTTCGGGTGCCCTCGATCGCGAAGCCAAATGGTCACGCTTTACCACTATCCGCTTTGTCCGCATTCGCGCTTTACCCGTTTGCTACTTGGCGAATATGCAATCAAACCTGAGCTCATCGAGGAAAAGCCTTTTGAGCGCAGGCGGGAATTTTTGTTGCTCGATCCGGCCGGGCGGACCCCGGTTCTTGTCGAACAATCCGGCACGGTTCTCTCTGGCTGCGGCCCGATTGCGGAGTATTACGACGAGACCCGGGGCATCAGTCTTGGCCGGCACAGGCTATTGCCGGAGGATCCCAGCGCGCGCGCAGAGGTGCGGCGCCTTTGCGATTGGTTCAATCTCAAATTCTTCCATGAAGTCTCAAATTGGCTCGTGACCGAAAAGGTCTATAAACAATATATGCCACGCGAGCAGGGTGGCGGCGGGCCAGACATGGATCTCGTGCGCGCGGCGCGGGCCAATATTCGCACCCATTTGCGCTATATTGGCTATCTCGCAGGCAAACGGAACTGGCTCGCGGGCGACCGGCTGTCTCACGCCGATCTCGCCGCCGCGGCGCATCTCTCCTGCGTGGATTTTCTGGGCGACGTACCATGGGAAGAAAACGAGGGGGCAAAACTCTGGTACGCCCGGATCAAATCCCGCCCATCCTTCCGGTCGCTGCTCGCCGACCGGCAGCCGGGGCTCGCCCCGAACCCCGCCTACGCCGATCTGGATTTTTAGACGCCGAGCTCAAGACGCAATTACGCGAGCAAGCAAAGACATTCGGTTTCGATGTTTGCCGGGTGACCCATCCGGACGCCGTTCCAGAGGCGCCGGCAAGGCTGCGGGCTTGGCTGGTCTCCGGGGCTGCTGGGACGATGCACTGGCTAGCATCAACCGAAGAGCGGCGGGCCGACCCAAGCAAACTTTGGCCCGATGTCGCAAGCATCATCATGCTCGGCATGAATTACGGACCGGCAGGCGACCCTCTTGCGACGTTAAGTGACAAATCGGCCGCCAACATCACCATCTATGCGCGAAACCGCGACTATCATGGGCTCATCAAGGGCAGGCTGAAAGAGCTTGGTTCGTGGCTCGCGTCGCAAGCCAAAGGAACGGAATTAAAGGTGTTTGTCGACACCGCGCCGGTCATGGAAAAGCCGCTGGCTCAGGCGGCGGGTCTTGGCTGGACCGGCAAACACAGCAATCTTGTTTCAAGGCAGTTTGGCTCTTGGCTGTTCTTGGGTGCGATTTTCACCAATTTGCGGCTTCCTCCCGACACGCCCGAAGATGACCATTGCGGAAGCTGCCAGGCATGTCTCGATATTTGCCCGACAAAAGCTTTCCCGCGCCCCTACGTCCTCGATGCGCGCCGCTGTATCTCCTATCTTACGATCGAGCACAAAGGCCATATCGGGCGCGAGTTCCGGCCGCTGATGGGTAACCGTATTTTTGGCTGCGACGATTGTCTTGCGGTCTGCCCCTGGAATAAATTTGCGGCCGTGGCGCGCGAGACCAAATTGCAGGCGCGCGGCGACCTCATCGCGCCGCAAATCGCCGATTTGATGCGCCTTGACGATGCCGGATTCCGAGTCCTTTTTTCGGCAACCGCGGTCAAACGGATAGGCTTTGAGCGTTTCATGCGTAATCTTCTGATTGCGGCGGGCAATAGCGGTGATCCTTCGCTCGCCGCCCTTGCCGAGGAAAAGCTGAATAGTCCGTCGCCGCTCGTGCGGGCGATGGCGGTCTGGGCGCTGAGCCAGCTTGTTTCAAAGGTTCAATTGGCCGAAATTGAGCGGCGCTGGCGCTCCAGCGAGACGGATAAAGAGGTCGAAGCCGAATGGGCGGCGGCGACCGGCGAGGCAATTGCCAGAGCAGCCGCAAGCGCAGGCGCGCTTCCCATGAAACAAGGCCGCTGGTCATGAAACTCTTCGCCTTCGGCCTCGGCTATTGCGCGCGCTTTTTTATTGCCCGCTCCGGCGCTTCCTTCGATGCTATCGCCGGTACCGTGCGCGAGGCTTCCAAAGCCGAACAAATCGCAAGCTACAACATCGAAACTTTTGTGTTCGGCGCCGGACAGGAAGATTCAGCCATAATGGAGAGAATTGCGGCGGCCGACATCATTCTCGTCTCGATTCCACCGAGCTTGTCGGCCGATCCCGTGCTGGCGCGGTTTGGCCACCGCATCGCCACCCTGCCCCGTCAGCAGACGATCGTCTATCTGTCGACGGTCGGCGTCTATGGCGACAGGCGCGGCGATTGGGTCGACGAAACAATGACCCCAACACCATCCTCGGAACGATCCCTTGCGCGGCTCCAAGCCGAAAAATCCTGGGCCGCGATCGGCTCCGAAAAAGACAAGAAGGTTTATATCTTGCGTCTTGCCGGAATATATGGGCCTGGCCGCAATGCGCTCTGCAGCCTCAAGGCGGGCGCCGCGCGGCGCGTCGTGAAACGCGGCCATGTCTCCAATCGCATTCATGTCGAAGATATAAGCCGCGCAATTGACGCCGCCATCGCGCATAAGGGCCAAGGCGGCATTTTTAATGTCAGCGACGATGCGCCCGCGCCTCCTCAAGATGTGATTATGTATGCCGCGATGCTGATGGGAATAGAGCCGCCGCCGGAACAAGAGCTAGAGGCCGCCGATTTGACGCCCTTGGCGCGGAGCTTTTATGCCGAGAACAAGCGGGTATCGAACCGCAAGCTGAAAGACGAATTTGGTCTCAGACTAGCTTTTCCAACCTATCGCGTGGGGCTGGAAGCGCTTTGGGAGGCGGGGGAGGGGCGCGATTAGGCACGGATGTCGCCGGCGGAATCTGTATTGGGGGCCGAAATCCGCGAGCAGGCGATGCACATCGCTCCTTATTTAGAATGATTCCAAAAATGTTTCACGTGAAAACTTTTGGTCCGGTTCCCGCCCGAAACCTTACAACGCCAGAGACGGCTGCCCCGTTTACGCAAAGTACGATCGCCGGATTTTTTGGTGCAATTCGAATCGCGCGGCGCGGGTATCCCAATCGCCCCTCCGGGTGCCGGAGTGCTCATTAACGGTAAGATCGGCACGACCTGGACTTGAATGCCATTTCGCGGGCAGGGCCGCCATTTTGGCCAATGGGCGTGAAAAGCCGTTCCTCTTGGCAAAATCGGCCCTCAAAGCCTATAAAACTTGTAGATATTTCCAAACTGCCACAATATTGTCGCTGCAGGTTCCGCAGATTCAAATTTTGTCGATTGGGGCGCGGTGAGAGCAGCCAAGCGAGGTTGGCAGGATGCTCACAAAAAAAGGAAAATATGGGCTCAAGGCGATGGTTCACCTTGCCGGACGCCCGGTAGGCGAGGCGACGCTGGTGAACGACATCGCCACCGCGAATGGAATACCAAAAAAATTCTTAGATACAATTCTCGGCGAGCTGCGCAACGCGGGGCTTGTGTTTTCAAAAAAGGGAAAAGGCGGAGGCTACACTCTGGCGCGGCCAGCAGAGGAAATTAAGATTGGTCACGTCATTCGCGTGCTCGACGGGCCGCTCGCGCCGATTAGCTGCGCGAGCAAAAACTCTTATAGACGCTGCGAGGATTGCGCCGACGAAGACCATTGCGGCGTCCGGCTTGTCATGCTCGAGGCTCGCGATGCAATCGCAATGGTGCTCGATAACCGCACACTTGCCGAGATGCGCGCGCTTGCCACCAAGAATGAAGACAGTCGCACTTATTGCATTTGACAGCGCGATCGCCTTTTGCCGCAAACCTATTTGTGCCAAAGCAGCGCTCGCATCTTTTCGGGAGAGCAGGACGGCGCGTCTTGAGGAGGCGGTCGCGGCCTTTCGCCGGTTGCCGGTGATACGAAGGCCGTGACGGAGAGCCAATCGAAATGATGATGGCAAGGCGCAATGGACGTTCACCGGCCGATGCCCGGAAACCGTGCGAGCCAGGCAGGCCTCGTCATTCAAGACGCAGGATCCGCAAAGAAATTCTCAATAGCGGATTTGTAAAACTTCGATTGGCTCAACGCCTTTTGGCGTCCTGATCTCGACGACATCGCCGGTCTCGGCTTTCAAAAGCGCCTTTGCGATCGGCGATAAAAAGCTCACTTCGTGATGCTCTGAACGGGCTTCATCGATGCCTACGATCCGGACTGTCTTTTCCTCGTTGCAGCTGTTGCGATAAACGACCGTCGCGCCAAAATAAACACGATCGCGGTGCCTCTGCCGAGCGGGATCGACGACTTCGGCGATTTCCATTCTTTTGCGCAAGAAGCGCAGCCTCCGGTCGATCTCATGCAGGCGGCGCTTGCCGTAAATGTAATCGGCGTTTTCCGACCGGTCGCCATTGCCCGCGGCCCATGACACGGTTTCGACGATCTTGGGGCGTTCGAATTTTTGCAGCTTTGCGAATTCGTCCTTGAGCCGTTCTAGACCTTCGGGAGTGATATAATTCTTTGTTCCAAGCGGCAGCGCAGGGATCTCCTCGGCGAAATCCTCGTCGGCTTCCGGTTCCTTGGTAAACGCTTTGCTCATGGCGCAGGCCCATAAATTTGGGGCGCCACGAGACGGAGCCAAGCCCGTACGCGTGGGCCAAGAAAAATTATTGCTGAGCCTGGGTGGTTGGTGAGAGACTAGACCGCAGCATGGCGACGGTCTTGGAAGGATTTTTGGCAGGCGGCAAGGCAGCTTGGGGCGCAACCGGCGACGGGGCTGCAACGGAATGCTGCGGTTTTGCCTTGGCGTCAGCGGGCTTGGCATTGGAGGCCGTGGGTTCCTTGCGCTTCCGCGGCAAGGGCGCTGGAGCGGATTCCGGTTCCGGGGTGGCCGAGGCCCGCGTGTCTTTGGCCGTTTCTGCCTCTCCCGTCCCCGGTATTGCCCGCAACAATCGGCTAAAGAAGGAGCCGGTATCGGATTTGGCAGGCTCGGCACTGGCGGCAATTTCCACAGATTCTGCCGGCTGGCTTTGACCGTCCGGAGCTCCCTTTGCCAAATTTTGCTTGGCCGCGCCCTTCTTGGCCGCAGCCGCGGCTTTGCCCTTCTTTGGCTTGGCCCCGTCCAAGGCTACATCGACCGGGGCTTGCGCCAGAGCCTCAGGGCGGCTTGCAAAGCTCGCCCAGGACGCAAAGTCCGGATGCTGGCCGCCGTCCGAGTAAACCGTCTTTATGGGGCGCACGCCGTGGGCGGCGAGTTCAGCGATTTTTGCTTCGTCTCGCAAGCGGCGGGCCGCGACTTCTTTTTGCACGTCTTCGTCCCGCTTGAGGGCTGGGCAGGGCCCCGTGGCACTTAATTGCGAGCCGTTTACAGGAGTCGCGTTGAAAACATAGTGTTTATCGCATACCCCGACCGCGATATCCTGCTTGGTTACTTCAAAATTGTCGGCGCCTTCCTTGAGCTGCTTCCAAAACGAGATATTTGGATCGAGCCTGTATTTGGCAAGATTTTCCGCGGTCATGTGGAAAGGGTAGGACTGCATCTGAATGGCATGTTGACCGCCGGCGAAAGCTTCCCGCGCAATCGCATAGATCTCGGCAATCTGTGCGTCGGTCATCGAGAAGCAGCCTGCGGACGAACAGACCCCATGAACCATGATCGAGCCGCCCGTGCGGCCATGGGCGTGATCGTAGGCGTTAGGATAGCCTATGTCGAAAGAAAGATAATAGTGGGATTCCGGGTTCATCCGGTTCGGCGTGATCGAATAAAAGCCTTCCGGCACCTGGCGGTCGCCCTCCCGCACCTTGGGCCCGAGCTGTCCCGACCAGCGGCACAAAGGGAAGGACTTCAGAAAGGCATAGCGCCCATCCGCCTTCATTTTCCAGATTTCGAACTCGGCCTCTTTCTTATAGGAGCGGATGAGGATTGGCGCGCTTTTGGAAGACCCAATCTCCTCCATGGCGGAAACCGTTTTGGACGGAATGGGCGTTAAGGAGCGGGCCGGGGGCGAAAGGCTCGAGTCCTCGCAGCCGGCCAAAAACCCGCAAAGGGGTACGAACAAGGCGAAGGCCAGGAACCGGTTTGCGAATGGTTTGCAGAGCATTGATCGTTCGCCCGACGAAACTGTTGGCGGTGGCGGAAGAGCGCACCACCTTACACCGCGTATCCTTATGCAAAAGTTACCAGAATCTTGAATTGTCTCCGACTATTCTAAAAGTCCATTCGTGGCCAAATGAAGTTGCAATACGGGCGAACACAAGGAAGGAAACGATTTTCCGGGTGCCGCCCGAAAAGCGCGGGGTTTCCGGCCGATGAGCGAGCCGCAGGTTCACGAGAGCTTGCGGCCAATATTCAGGAACTTAGCTGTACGCGACGCCCGGATATCGGTTGGCGACATGCCGTTGAATTCGGCCAATGCCGATACGATCGTCTCGCCCGCCGCCGTGATTGCCGCCTTGGGATCGCGATGAGCGCCGCCTATGGGCTCGGTTATGATTGCGTCGATGACCCCGAATTTGAGAAGATCTTGGGCAGTTATTTTCATACTCGTGGCCGCATCCTCTGCGCGGGACGCATCACGCCAAAGGATCGAAGCCGATGCTTCCGGCGACGCGACAGTATAGATCGCATGTTCCAACATAAAGACCCGGTTGCAGCTCGCAATCGCAATGGCGCCGCCTGAACCGCCTTCGCCAAGTATGACGGCGAGACTTGGAACGGCAAGTGAGAGAGATGTGTCGGTCGCCCGCGCGATTGCTTCGGCCTGGCCGCGCTCTTCCGCATCGACCCCCGGAAACGCGCCCGCAGTATCGACAAGGGAAACGATCGGCAGGCCAAACCGGTCGGCAAGCTGCATGATCCGTGCGGCCTTGCGAAAACCTTCCGGCCGGGCCATGCCAAAATTATGCTTAATTCGCGCCTCGGTGTCTGAGCCTTTTTCCTGTCCGAGGAAGCAGACCGCGCGGCCGCGGAACCAGCCAAATCCGCCGACGATCGCAGCGTCCTCGCCAAAGTGCCTGTCGCCGGCTAAGGGCGTGAAGTCCTGCAGGAGAGCTTTGGCATAATCGTTGAAATGGGGCCGCTGCGGATGCCGCGCCACTTGCGTTTTCTGCCAGGGCGTAAGACCAGCATATAGATCAGCTAACGCTTTCTCCGCCTTCGCTTCGAGCCGGCTTAGTTCGTCGCCAATGGCAACGGCATCTCCTTTCTTCGCAAGCTCGCGCAGCTCTAAAACCTTGGCTTCGAGCTCGGCCACTGGTTTTTCAAAATCGAGATAGGTTCGCATCGCTGCCCGAATGTAAGCGCCAAGGCGCGAAGCGTCCTCGGCACGGTTCCAAAAGATCTGCTGATACCAAGCAAAAAAAGAGAGGCGGTCAACGGCTTGCGCCGCTGCTCCCTCCGCCAGGCGCTTCAGGAGTGCGGAAACTCGCTATTTCGCTGTGCGAAGTCAAGAAATAGGCTCGGCAAATTTTCGTAAAAGGGCGCCTAAGCCGCATGCGAAGCGGGTTCGCCGGTCAGCAAGGCATAAAGCCCGGTGACATCGCGCGCGGCACGAAGCTTCGCGTTCACTTTAGGGTCGCGCAACATACGTGCCATGCGTGCCAGAGCCTTCAAATGGTCGGCGCCGGCGGATTCCGGAGCAATCAAAAGACAAATGAGGTCGACCGGTACATTGTCGAGAGCATGAAAATCGATTGGCCGGACAAGCCTCGCAAAAATTCCAAAGATCGCCTGTGCCTTGGCAAGCCTGCAGTGCGGAATCGCAATGCCTGCCCCTATCCCAGTGGAGCCAAGACGCTCGCGCTGGAGCAAAGCATCGAAGATTTCCCGCGACAGAAGACCCGAAATGGATCCCGCGTGATCGCTCAATTCTTGTAGCGCGCGTTTCTTGGTATTCACCCTCAGAGAGGGGACAACCGCCTCGGGGGTGATCAGTTGGCTCGGCAACATATTTTAAAATGATCCGGTCTGTGGAGAAAGGCGAAGATTTGCAGGCTCGCGTAAGGGGAGGCAGCCTCGCGGGAGGCAAGGGAGCGGCTATTCCCGGCCTGGATCGATCCAGCCGATGTTTCCGTCGGGGCGGCGATACACGACATTCATTCTCCCGTCGGAAGCGTGCCGGAAGATGATGACCTGGGCGTTGGTTGAATCGAGCTCCATCGCCGCCCCGGAAACGGTCATCTCTTTGAAATAGGGTGGCGGTTCGGCGATAACCGCCGGATGCAGGCCCCGCGCTCCGCCATCCTCCGGCGGAGCTTCGCTGGCCTGAGCATCCGGTACTTGGCCGCGCGCGGGAAGTTCTGTGCTGCTGCGGTCATCCGCCGCCGTGCTGGCGTGATGATTGACCAAGCGCTCTCTGTGCCGCCGGACCTGGCTTTCTATATGATCGGCCGCGCGATCGAAGCACGAATAGGGCTCATGGGCCCCGGAATCCGCCTGCACAGTCGCGCCCGACTTCAAATGCAACGTGCAGTCGGCCCTAAAACCCGATCCTTCCCGTTCAATCGTCACGTGACCGGCGGCAGGTCCAGCCCGGTATTTCTCCAAGGTTGAATCGATTCGTGCCTCGATGTGATCGCGTAAAGCGTCACCAATTTCCATGTTCTTGCCCGAGACGCGTAATGTCATTACCCATTCTCCGTTACCCCATGCTGCCCGGAGCCCCGGCCGGCGCAACACACCTAAGTTGCGGAATATTTCGTTGGTCAAGCGACGCGTGGCCGCTTCGGTTTGCTGAGGAGTTTGAGAACAATTGTTGAATGTTGCCGTATTTTGTCAAACGTTAAAAGAGTGTCCAATTTAAGTCAATGGCGCGTACTGTCTACCCGGTCTCGTGCCGAAAAGGCTGCCCCCTGTGTCCGCTTGGCATTTCAAACGATGCTCGTCCGAATCCTGGCCTGCCTGAAATGCATTTTCTTGGGTTATGCCTTGGAAACTTAAGCGCCGGCTTGGCGGCCCTTCTCGACTTTTCCTTTTGATGCGCCGCCGCTCAACTGAGGACGGAATTTTCAAAATTTCGCGGTATTTGGCAACCGTGCGCCGGGCGACGTCAATATTGGCGCTCTTCAGCTTCGTCACAATGGCATCGTCTGATAAAATTTGCGACGGGTCTTCCTGATCGATCATCTGTTTGATTCGGAACCGCACAGATTCGGCTGAATGTGCATCGCTGCCGTCACGCGCGGCGATAGAGGCTGTGAAAAAATACTTCAGTTCAAATAGGCCGCGCGGCGTCGCCATATATTTGTTGGAGGTGACTCTGGAGACAGTCGATTCATGCACGCCTACCGCCTCGGCGACCGTCTTGAGGTCGAGGGGACGCAGGTGCGCCACTCCATGCGCGAAAAAGCTATCTTGGCGGCGGACGATTTCGCTCGAAACCTTCAGGATTGTACGGGCCCTCTGCTCGAGACTTTTTGTCAGCCAATTGGCGTTTTGACGGCACGTCGATATGAAGGTGCGATCAGCCTCCGTTTTTCCGCGCCTGCCAACCCGCGCCGCATAGCTGTGATTGACAAGCAATCGCGGCAACACTTCCGTGTTGAGTTCGACATGCCAAGAGCCATCGGCTCTCGGAAGCACAACGACGTCCGGGATGACCGGCGCGACTGGGTCGCCGCCAAAGGCACGGCCGGGCTTAGGATCAAGCCGTCTGATTTCCTTCACCATGTCGCTAATATCGTCTTCGTCGACATTGCAAATCTTCCGCAACGCCGCAAAATCGCGTTTTGCAACGAGATCAAGACGGCCAATGAACGCCTGCATGGCTGGATCGAACCGGTCGCGCTCGCGCAACTGGATGGCGAGGCATTCAGCAAGATCGCGGGCTCCGACGCCGGAAGGATCAAAACCCTGGATGAGGCGAAGAACTCGCTCAACCTCGGGCTTGGGAGCATCCAACCTATCGGCAATCTCGTCGAGCGAGCCAGTAAAATAGCCATTTTCGTCGATCGAGTCGATCAACAGTTGGCCGATCAACCGGGCGGTATCGGCGGCCGCGGCAAGCGCCAATTGGGTCTGCAAATGATCCTTGAGACTAACCGGCGCCGCGACGTAGAATTCAAGGCTGAGCGCCTCCCCGTCCCTCATCATGGTCGCCGGGCCAGACCATTGTGTCGCGAGAGCGCCCGAGCCGTCCGGACCTAACATGTATCCACTGTCTGATGGCGGGGGGTCGTCGGCGAAACCGTTGGGCATTTCGGGACTAAGTTTCACCGAAAGACCGCCGCCGTCGATTGTAAGGGATTGTGAATTCCAGCCGGTATCGGCACCGCTGAAATCGTCTCCTGGCGGGGTACTAAGCCCGGTTGAATCGTATGACGCATCGGCGCTCTCTGGCTCCGCGCCGTCGTCGGCCCTTTCGAGCAGTGGGTTTCGTTCGAGCTCCTCTTCGATGAATGCGGTCAATTCCAAATTGGAGAATTGCAGAAGCTTGATCGCCTGGAGGAGCTGCGGCGTCATGACCAGCGACTGGCTTTGCCGCATGACCAGCTTGGTTGTCAGCGCCATGCTCGAAACAACTCCTAAACTGCCAGGTTTGCGCCGCGTGAGACCGCCAGGCCCGATTCTTGCCTTCACGACACTCTCTAGCATAAAGCATGCCAATAAACACCCCTTTGTTTCTGGGGTTGCCTGGCAAAGCCGGACCCCTCAGACTCAGGCCACAGATCAAAGCCGAAATCCCTCGCCAAGGTAGAACCGGCGCACATCGGCATTGTCGACGATTTCGGAAGGCCTCCCCTCGACCAAAACTCGGCCGGAATGGATGATGTAGGCGCGGTCGATTAACCCCAAGGTCTCGCGCACATTGTGATCGGTAATGAGAACGCCGATCCCGCGCCGCTTCAGGTGTAGGACAAGATGCTGAATATCGACGACAGCAATGGGATCGATCCCGGCAAAAGGTTCGTCGAGAAGCATGAACGACGGGCGGCCCGCTAATGCGCGCGCGATTTCGCAACGGCGCCGCTCCCCGCCCGAAAGCGCGATCGACGGCGTTTTGCGCAATCGCGCGAGATCGAACTCGTCGAGAAGAGCCTCAAGCTGAGTCGTACGCTTGCGCTTGTCCGGCTCGATGATTTCGAGCACGGCGCGGATGTTGTCCTCGACATTGAGGCCGCGGAAAATCGAAGCTTCCTGAGGCAGATAGCCAATGCCGAGGCGCGCGCGCCGATACATCGGAAGCCTGGTGACATCGTGGCCGTTGAGCTCGATGACGCCGCCATCCGGCCGAATAAGGCCGGTAATCATATAAAAAAGCGTCGTCTTTCCGGCGCCATTCGGCCCGAGAAGGCCAACGACCTCGCCTTGCTGCACAGCCATGCTTATGCCATCGACGACCCGGCGCGCCTTATAGGATTTTTGCAAATGGCGAACGGCGAGAAGCCCTTCTATTGCCGCGTCTGGCTCTTTCCCGCTTGGGGACGGACGGGGCAATTGGCCAAGCGCCGTCCCTAGTTTGCGCCACACTGCGACCGCCGAATCGCGTTCCGCGACGTGCTGCTCATCTATCATCGTCAATTTCCACGCCCGGCCGGAAGCGTCATTGACCGCTCTATGCCGAACCAGGCGCGGCCAATTGAGGCAAAAATGGGAGAAAGTTCGTAGAGAGCTTCAAACGATTTGGGACCCTTCAAAATGCAAGCCTAGCAATGTCAACACCGAAAGCAATGAGCAAGGCTCCGCACGGCATTTTAGACGCGGGCCGCCAGCACTCCCCAAGCCAAAGGTACGGACCCGGCCTATTCCGGCCAGTAGCGAAAGGAGGAAACGAGTTATTGGGCCTGGCTCTGAGGGGGGCGGCCGGATGCCTGCGCGGCCTGATCGGGTCTAGAGACACCGACAGATCTTGAAGTACGAGGCTCTTTCGCCTCCCCGGGCCTGTCGCCGGGCCAGAATAGGCTTCGGACCCTGCCGCCCGTCACTACCGCCTCGTTGGTGGCGAGATCGTAAATCAATTTATCGCCTTTTGTGACGTTTCCCCCTTGGGACAGCGTGACATTTCCGATGAGATAGACTTTGTTTTCCGACCTTTCATAAATGCCGCTATCGCCAGTTCCGATCTGGTCCTTGGATAGGATGGTCACCGGCCCGCCGGCTTCCATGCGTCGAACCTGACTTGAAGAGGACGGAGTTCCAGCCGGAGTCTTGGCGTTCTTCGGCGTCAGGTAAATGACGAGTTTGCCGGCCTGAAGCTTGCTCTCCCCTTGCGTCGCAATGACGTTTCCGGTGTAGACGAGCTTTTGCTCCTTGTCGAAATAATCGAGCCTGGCCGCGTCGATATTGACTGGATCCTTGGTATTGCCGCCCGGCAGCACGGCGCCGGAAACTGGCGATTCCGCAAAAGACGGGCCAATCACAGTTGCGACAACCGAAAAGGCACAGAATATTGAACGGCTCCGGGTCGAAAAGGTCATTGCCCGTTCTCCGCTATTTCGTGGCTGGCGCCCGACACCTCCTCACCATTTTCGATCCTTGAGGTTACTTCGCCCCCGAACGAAATCTTATGGCCATTGTCGCTGACATCCAATTCCTGCGCTTCGATCGCACCCCCGTCGACAACAACTCTGACGGGCTCCTCGGAGACGAGCCCGCCAGATTTGAAATCGATCCGGGCGGATCTCATCCAGATATCGTAGCCGGTGCTGCTTTTGATATGAATGTCGCCTTCCAACGTGAGTTTGTCTTGCGAGCTGTCATAGACGCCGTGCGCCGCGCTCACCCATGATGTCGAAGACTCTGCCGTACCAAGGTTCGACTCAAGATCCTGAAGTTCGATGATATTTGGAACCGCGACGTCTTGAATGCCGGAACGCGCCTTGATCTCAAATGGTCGGCCATTTTTCTGCAGGCCAGAGACTCTTGGAAAGTCCACGGTGACTTTTGTCCCGTCGAGTCCGACCCGCTGCACGGAAACATCGGCCGGCAGATGTCTTAACGGGTTTACAAGCACCGCGGCTAAGACAAGCGTCAAAGCCGAGACCGAGCCCGCTATCGCTACGCGGCGCAGTACCCGGACGCGCGCCGAATGGCGGCGCGCCTCTTTGAAGCCGCCGCGCCAAGCCGCAGGCGTCACGTCGAGGCGAACCGCCCGCGCGTCTAACGCATCGTCCATTCGACCCGGCCCCCGCGCAGCGACGCCTGACCGCGCAAAATTGGCGTCCGCCAATTTCTCCTCGAACATCGCAAGGGCGCCTTTAGAATGCGATGAGGCCTGCATTTGCCGAGGTTCATCACGAGACAAAGGTACCCGAGCTCCTGTTTACGCGAATTCACAAACCATGTCTGGAACATGCGGAACCTTAAAAAACCTGCAAAAATGTTAATAAATTGACAGGATGAGCTTGACCGAACATGGATCCCTGCGGGCGGACCTGTCAGGCGCAGCAACCCCGGTTAGACAGCAAGGAAGCAAGGCGAAGTCATGGCAGAGTTAAGCTTTAGCGTTGCTTATTGATGCGCGAAAATATCGAAATCCGCCCAACCTAAGAGATCGAGACGCGCGCGCGCGGGCAAAAACGCAAAACAAGCCCTTGCGATCGCCAAGCGCTCCTCCCGCTCGAGCATCGTGTCGAGGCGCTGGCGCAGAGCATGCAAATGGAGAACGTCGGACGCCGCATAAGAAATCTGCGCCTCCGTCAGCGTCTCAGCGCCCCAATCGGTCAATTGCTGCTGCTTTGACAATTCGATTCCCAGAAGCTCGCGCACGAGATCCTTCAGACCGTGCCGGTCGGTGTAGGTTCGCGCGAGTTTGGAGGCGACCTTGGTGCAATAAACGGGCGAGGCCATCACCCCAAATGTGTGGAACAACATTGCGAGGTCGAAGCGGGCAAAGTGAAACAGTTTGGTGACGCCAGAATCGGCAAGAATCCGCTCGATATTTTTGGCCCGCGTCTGGCCAGGCGCAATTTGAACCACATCGGCGGTTCCGTCGCCAGCCGAAAATTGGACGACGCACAGACGGTCACGTTGCGGAACTAGGCCCAAGGTTTCGGTGTCGATCGCGACGCTGCCGCCAAACGCCGCGCCGTCCGGCAAGTCGCCCCGGTGAAAGCGGATCGTCATCGCCTGGCGCCAGATATCTTGCGCACCGGAACGTCAAATTGAAAGCTTGGCCGCGGATGATTCATAAGGCGCGCCTAGCATTCCCGCCAAAACTTGGCAAGCGCGAAGGCCGCCGCAATGGAGCTTGCCAATGGGTGAGCCGAAGTTCAGCTAATGAGCCGGTTGGGTCTCCGGAGCGAGCGGCAGCGTTCCGCCTCCCAGCGCGCCGTAAATGTACGGCTCCTGCCTGCGGCCGGTTGCCGCGAGCACCTCGTCATGGACTTCGCCGAGCGCAATGCGCACGTCGAGACCGGGCCTTGTCAAATTGTGCAGCAGTGCTGTGGTGAACGGGCTGTTGCGTCCGTTGCCATCATCGGCAACGGCACCTGCGCGCGCGGCAAAGGCAACGAGCGTGTTGCTGGCCTGCTGGTCCGGCTGTGCGAGACCTCGTCCGATCGAGCGGGACGCAACGGTGAGCTTTATGTGGCTCGCAAAAGGATTGTCCCGGCAGGCATCAAGGATAACCAGCTTCAGCCGCCGCACAGGATCCAGCAATTGCAGCACTCGGTCGAGATCGACGGCTTCGTCCTCGACGTCGAGATCGGCGGCGAGTTTTGCGTCGGCGGGTATGAGATAATTGCGCCCGCCAATCTCGATTCCGTGACCGGCGAAAAACACCACTGCGGTGTCGGCATCTGCAGCCGTATCGGCGAAGTCCCGCAGAGCGCGGCGCATCGCGGCAACGCCTACATTGGTCTCTTTCCTCACATCGCTGAAACCGGCGGCGCGAAACATTGCAGCAATGGCTTCGGCGTCGCGCGCGGGATTGGGCAGCGCCGGTACGGATCGGTACGCGCCGTTGCCGATCACAAGAGCCACACGCTTGTTGGCGTCGGAGGGAGCTGAGGGCATTGGCGGTGCCAGCACGGAGAGGGCTGGCGCAGCGGTCTGCGACCGCGGTTGTGAGGCTGCTAGCACCGGACCCGCGGCATCGCGTCCGGCGAGTGCAAAAGGATCGTGAGGGTATTTGGCCAATGCGGCCTCGAAATCTGGGCGCGCCTGCTGGAGCTGGCCTTTTATGAGATAAAGCTCGCCCCGGTAAAGAAAAGCATCAAAACTATTGTTATCAAGTTTGAACGCTTCCGCGATTTCCGCAAAGGCCCGGTCGAACTGGCCCATCTTGGCGAAGATATAGGCACGGTAAGCGTGCGGCGAGGCGCTCTTTTCGTCGAGATGGATCGCTGTCTCGCTGTCGGCGAAAGCGCCTTGGAGATCGCCTTTCCTTGCTCGTGCCTCTGCACGATTTCCGTAAGCGTAAGCGGAGTTCGGATCGAGCTCGATCGCCTCGTTGAAATCGGAGATCGCGAGATCGAATTCGTGCTCTTTAACCTGAACGATGCCGCGGCCACGGTAAACCCCCGCCAAAGAGACAGCAGCCGATCTGGAACGGGGGGCAAAACGGATCAGGTCATTATAATCGGCCATGGCGTGATCGAAATCACCCTTTTGGAGGTAAGCCGCTGCACGATCCAAATGAATGCCTGCATTGTTTGGCTCGATTTGAATGGCCTCATTGTAGTCCGCGATGGCACGATCGAAGTCATGTCTTTCGCGATACATGTCGCCGCGAAGGCTGTAGGCTTTGGCACTTGCTGGATCGAGGCGAAGAGCGTCATCATAGTCGGCGGCAGCGCGTTCGAGATCGTGCTTGCCTTGGTAAGCCATTCCTCGCACGAGATAGGCGATGGCAAATCGCGGGTTAAGACCGATCGCGTCATTGGAATCCGTGATCGCGTGGTCTAAATCGCCCTTCCTATAATAGGCATAGGCGCGCCGCATAAAGACAAAGGCCTGCTTTCTAGGATCCCTGCTGGCTCCCTGATCCAATACCTCCGTGCATCCAGCGATTGCTCGATCCGGATCGGAGCTCTGGCAATCTCTTACTCCCTGAACTCTTGCCTGCGCCGGGACCGCAATCAAGACCAAGAATGTGAAGTTTAAGAACCGGACAAATAAAGACACTTGTTGCCCCGTCAAAAGTAATTCAAATCGACTCTTGTAACACAGAGCGAATAGAAGACCGGTTTTCCTGGCGCGCGCCTCGCCCTTTTGACGTTGTACCGATTGGCGGCTTTCAAGCGGTCGAACAAGGGACTTAGGCTTATTAATCGAAAACTCTAGCTCGCTCCCCCCGCCCCGTATGTGAGGGATCTCACAAAAGCAACGGCGTCGCGGCTGTGCGTGGCTATTTTTCATTGAAGCCAGTCGCTTTTGGACGGCGATAGGTCCGAAGTATGCAGTGATCGACACCGTAGAAGCCGTCACACTGGCGCTCCGGAAAGTTGCACCAGAAGCAAAGACCATTATTATCAGACGCAGAGAGGTAGAGGCCGCTGCGCAGACGCGGAGCGGGGCGCGGGCAAAAAATCCAGCTTGTGCCCCTTAAACCGCGAAACTCGACCCGCAGCCGCAGGAGGCCGTCGCCAGGGGATTTTCGATTTTGAACATCTGGCCCATTAACCCGTCCACAAAATCGATTTTTGAGCCGCGCAGGAGATCGAGCGAAACGGGGTCGATCGCGACGCTCGCGCCATCATGGTCGATCACGAGGTCGCCGGCCAAGCGTTCCGTCGAAATGTTGTAGGTGTAAGTAAATCCCGAGCAACCGCCGCCGTCGACTCCGATGCGCAAGAACGAACCTTCGGGCTCTTTTTGCAAAATCTCCGAAATGCGCCGTGCGGCGGTTTCGGTCAGCTCGACTGGCGGTTCGTTCATCTCAAAACCTCGCAGGAAAATTTCGTCCTACGGTTCCCGCGGCCCGGCGCCTCGGTTGTGGAGAAAGCGTTGCAGCTGAGGCAGCCGCTTGCGCCCGCTTGCGATAGAGAACATAAGCCCGATGTAGCGAAGCCGCAATTGGCCCGCTGCGAAATCAAAGGTTCGATGCCTGCCGTCCACTTTTCTCCCGAGTATTTTCTCGGCCCCACGCGCGCGCGCCATGCCGTGGACGCCGCGCGAAGCCGTGGACGGTTGATCCCGGAACCGGGTTCGCCCTCGCGCTCTCCCTTCCAACGCGACCGCGACCGCATCATACATTGCACGGCTTTCCGCAGACTGGCCCACAAGACGCAGGTCTTCGTTCCGCACGAGGCCGACCATTTCCGCACGAGGCTCACCCATTCGCTCGAAGTTGGGCAGATCGCGCGCTCGCTTGCCCGTGCACTCGGCCTCGACGACGACCTCGCCGAGGCGCTGGCGCTCGCCCATGACCTTGGCCACACGCCCTTCGGTCATACCGGCGAAGACGTGCTCGACGAGCTCATGGCTCCCTCTGGCGGCTTCGATCACAACGCCCAGACGCTGCGAATTGTCACTAAGCTCGAGCGCCGCTACGCGGCTTTCGATGGCCTCAATCTGACGTGGGAGACGCTGGAGGGGATCGTCAAACACAACGGACCGCTTTTGAAACCCGACGGCGGCCTGGCTGAACCCCGGGCCAAACGCGGGCTTGCCCAGGCAATACGCGAATTCAATGCGGTCTTTGATCTCGAGCTGTCGCATTGCGCCAGCGCCGAGGCGCAGGCGGCGGCTCTCTCCGACGGGATCGCTTATAATGCACATGACCTCGACGACGGATTGCGCGCGGGCCTCATCGACCTAGAACAAACCGGGGAGGTGGATTTTCTCCGCGCGATGGCTCGAGAAATCAACGCACTTTACCCCCGCATTGAACCGTTCCGCGCCATTCACGAGCTGGTCCGCCGGACGATCACCTTTTTTATCGAGGATGCGATCGCCGAAAGCCGGCGGCGGATCGAGGCGTCGGGTGTTGCGAGCGTGGAGGACGTGTGGGCGCAGGACGGGCCTTTGATTGGCTTTTCCCGCGCGGCGCTGGACGCCGATGCTTCGCTGCGGACTTTTCTTTCCAAAAACATCTATCACCATAAGCGCCTCAGCCATATTCGAAGCGACGCGGAAGAGATCGTTCGCAACCTTTTTGTTAGGTTTTTCGCTGCTCCGGAATTGATGCCAGAAGAATGGACTCTTGCTGCTGCCAGTGACGCGTCCGAGGCGCGCAGAGCCCGCATTGTTTGCGATTACATTGCCGGGATGACCGACCGCTACGCCGTTGCCGAGCATCGCAGGCTTTTTGGGAAAACTCCGGATTTGCGCTTAGGCGAGCCCAATCCCAAGCCAGCGCAGGCAGGATAGTCGTTTAGCTTGATGCATTTGCCGCGTAACCCTAGGGAAAACGTGCTAGATATTTTCTATGGCGACAAGAGCAGTTGGCGACCCAATACTTAGACGCTTTCGCGCTGCCGTCGACGAAATTTACGGAGACCGTGTGGCGCGGGTGGTGCTGTATGGTTCGCGGGCGCGCGGCGACGCGGGGCCGGATTCGGATTACGACGTGGCGGTGTTTCTGCACGACATGCCCGACCGTTTTGCGGAGATGAACCGGCTTGCCGATCTTAGCACAAGCTTTCTTGACGAGACAGGCGAGTTTATTCACGCGATGCCCTATCCCGCGGAGACTTACAACGAACGCACGCCGCTGATGCATGAAGTCCGCGCGGATGGTGTCGATTTATGAAGCCCGAGACTGCCGCATTTTTGCGGAAGTCGCGCGAGTTCCTGGCGAAAGCGCAGGATTTGCTTGATGCGCACCACTGGCCGGACGAAGCGGGCCGCGCGGCCTATCTTGCCGGATTTCATGCGGCTCAGGCTTTATCTTTTTGAGAACACAAGCAAAGTGTTTAAGTCCCACAGGGGCGTGCAAAAAGAAATTCTCCGGCTGACAAAGGACGATCCCCGCTTTGATTTGGAGCTTCGGGCATTTCTTGGCTGCGCCTATAATTTTAAGGTGACCGCCGATTATCAAACGGGTCCCGCTTCGCGAGTGTCTGCCGAAGCCGCACGCGATGCGATTGAAACTGCTTGCCGGTTTGCGGAGTGTGTGGCCGGCCTTGTTTCTTTGGATGGTCGCGAGGGATGAAGTTGCCAGCGGCGCCGACAGAGGGCGGTAACCCCAATGAGTGGGCTAGTGGGCAGTGTCCTCATAATCGAGAACCGCGAGCTCTCTTTCGAGTTCGTCGCATTTTGAACAGCGGTCGAAAATCACGGACTTTTCCAGCGCTCTAATGAGCTCGTGAGTGTCCGTGGACATGCCGACGTCGATTGGGCAGGGAGCTCCGTTATTGAAGTGTCCAAACGCAATATCGACGAACGTTTGTAGGTCTTGAAGGAATTGCTTGTCGGCCCCCTCCGGGAAGTTCCCAAGCTCCCTAAATCGGTTGAACCGCGCCGAAAGATCGAAATGAGCATGCCACTTGCTGCGGGCAGGTTCTATATATCGACGGAATTCCATTAGACCCGCATTGATCGCTTGGAGTTTTTGGCGGACATCGTCTGGCCAATCTATTTTTTCCACGGCATAATTTGTCGTGAGATTGGATTTTTTTCCAATATTTGCTGGGTCTGTAATTTTGCAAAACTGAAGAACCAGATGCCCAATCATAATCTCGTTTAACGCTTCGAAAAACTTGGGGGCAATCGAGTGGCAAAGCTTAAATATGTGCTGATCTGTTTCGATGAGACTCGCATAAAGTTCGTACGCCATCCATACGTCCTGGCAGGCGGTGCAAAATCTATCAATTATTGCCTTCGGATCGGACATTGTCATTTCATCTTCGCATTTATGCGAGGGGGGTTCTGCTATGTCGAGCGCAGCCTGCACAAGTTCGTATTCGAACCTGAAGACATAATCTACGAGGGCTCGCTCAAACTGAACTTGTATTCTATAGGTCGGTCCAGTTGCTGGCGGGTGCGGTTCTACTCCGACAACTTTTCCAATTTCGTTGGCTGCAATATTGCAATTGAACCGCATGTGCGTTTGAGGCCTAAATCGCACAAGATCGCCTACCTTAAACCTCCTCAGTCTCACACCTGCCGGCTCCCCATTGTCTTGGGTGAAAATTATGCCAGCAGCTTCGAGTACGCGTTTAACTGCAGCGACCTTTTCGGGTTCGCCAAGGTATTTACGCGTCTCGAAATTCGAAAGAGTGTTTCGATGAACGCCGGACACTTCGGCCAGTCGCTCAAGGGACCAGTTGAGAGCGGCGCGCGCTGCTCGCATTTGTTCAGGTTGCATTTCAAATCCTGTGAGGAATTCACTTGTGCAAATATCACAACAAAGTACGCAAGCCTCGCGCCGAGCTACCGCACAGCTCTTTAACTTGGTGAGCGATGAATGTCCCTGCGCCCTCGAAGCGCCGTGAGCCGGCATAATCAGCGCTAAAGCCGGCTTGACAAGTGGTGGCAACTTTGCCACCATACCCGATGACCCCAAACACCCGGCCAATCAACTGGGTCAAGGCGGCGCGGAAAGATTTCGAGGATTTCCCGCCTGGAGTGCGTGACGCCGTTCTGGGTATTCTCACCGCCGCGGCCGAGGGCGGGCTTCCGGCCCATGTCAAACCCATGACGGGCATAGCGCCGGGCGTCTATGAAATTGCCTTGCCGTATCGCGGCGAGGCCTACCGCACGATTTACACCGTGCAATTCCGGGAAGCGGTTTAAGTGCTCCATACGTTTCAGAAAAAATCGAAGACGGGCATCAAGACGCCGCGCGGGGAGATCGATCTGATCCGCAAACGATTGGTCCGGCTGACTGAGGAGCTGCGATGAACGAGGACGATTTTGAACTTGTGCACGGGAGCGGCAATGTCTTCCGCGATTTTGGCTATTCTGACGCCGATGTGCGTCAGGCCAAATGCCTTCTTGCCGCCGAGATCATGAAAATTCTCGACGCTCGAAACTGGTCCACCCGGCAGGCCGAGGAAGCCACCGGAGTAAGCCATGCCGATTTCACCCGCATCAGGAAAGCCAACACCGCCCGCTTCACGCTCGACAGGCTAATGCTGATCCTTGGCAAGCTGGGGCAAGAAGTAGAGCTTTCCGTGACCGTCCGGCCGTGTCCGCGACAGGGCGATCATGGCTTCCCGGATGCCTCGACTTGTCCCGGCGCTCCTTACATTGGTGACTGATGAACCTCTACGCCGAATTCCAAGAGCTGATCGCGTCGATTTTGCGCCAGATCGCGGCGAGCGGCCGCTTGCCGGAAAATCTCGATCTCGCACGCATTGTAGTCGAGCCGCCGCGGGACCCTGCGCATGGCGATCTCGCGACGAACGCGGCCATGGTTTATGCGAAGGAGGCGCGGCCGGCTTTCGCGAGCCCGCGCCAGCTGGCAACGGAAATCGCCGCCGCGCTGGCTAAGGATCCGGCGGTAGAGACGGCCGAGGTCGCGGCGCCGGGCTTTATCAATATCCGGCTCAAACCTGCGGCATTCTCCCGTGTGTTGCGCGGAGTGTTAGAGCTGGGAGAAGATTTCGGCAGGCCCGCCGCTGACAAAACGGCGCGCGTAAAAATCAACATCGAATATGTTTCGGCCAATCCGACTGGACCCATGCATGTCGGTCATGGCCGCGGCGCGGTTTTTGGGGATGCGCTCGCCAATCTCCTGGAGTTTGCGGGGCATGAAGTCACGCGGGAATATTACATCAACGACGCCGGCGCGCAGGTCGATGTCTTGGCCCGCTCCGCTTACCTTCGCTACAAAGAGGCGCTCGGCGAAGAGATCGGTGCAATCCCTGAGGGCCTTTATCCCGGAAGTTATCTCAGAAGCGCGGGTCAGTTACTCGCCCAAAAATACAGCCGCAAATTTTTAGGACGCCCGGAAGCCGAATGGCTTGACGCCGTGCGCGCCGAGGCGATCGACGCCATGATGGCGATGATCCGCGCCGATCTTGCGGCCCTCAACATTGCGCATAAAGTTTTTTTCTCCGAACGCTCGCTGACCGGCGGGGCCGAGGGCGATTTGGTCGCAAAGGCCATCGCCGAATTGCGCCGGCGGGGGCTCATTTACGAAGGACGGCTTCCGCGTCCAAAAGCACAACCTGTCGAGGATTGGGAGGACCGCGAGCAAACGCTCTTCAAATCGACAGATTTTGGCGACGACAGCGACCGGCCGCTCAAAAAATCGGATGGCTCCTACACTTACTTTGCGTCCGACATTGCCTATCACAAGGCCAAGATCGACCGCGGGTATCAACTTTTGATCGACGTGTGGGGCGCCGATCATGGCGGCTATGTGAAGCGGATGCGCGCGGCCGTCGATGCGCTTTCGGAAGGACGTACCAAGCTCGACGTAAAACTTTGCCAGCTGGTTCAATTGATGCGTAATGGCGAGCCGGTCAAAATGTCGAAGCGGTCGGGCGATTTTGTCACTTTGCGGGATGTGGTTAACGAAGTGGGCGTCGATGCGGTCCGCTTCATGATGCTTTTCCGCAAGAACGATGCGCCCTTGGATTTCGATCTCGCCCGCGTGATCGAACAGTCCAAGGACAATCCGGTTTTTTACGTGCAATATGCCCATGCGCGGGCAAAATCGGTGCTGCGGAATGCGCGCGCTGCTCTGCCGGAGGAAGACATTTCTAGCGTAGGCCTGGCAGCGGCAGACCTCGGCCTGTTACAGGACGAAGGGGAGGTTGCGCTAATCAAACTTATCGCGCAATATCCGCGAATTGTGGACTCGGCGGCTGAAAACGATGAGCCGCACCGTATTGCGTTTTATGTGCATGAGCTCGCGTCGAGCTTCCATGGGCACTGGACTCGCGGCAAAGATCGGCCACAATTACGTTTTCTTAATGAAGAGCGTACAAGTTTAACTGCCGCCCGGCTGGCACTTGTAACTGCGCTGGCGGCGGTGCTCGCGTCCGGGCTTGAAATTTTGGGAGTGAGCGCCCCGGAAGAGATGCGGTGAAGGCTTTCCACGCCTCGCCACGATGTCACGCAGCGGACGGACTGGTTCGGGGACAGTGGCTTAAGCGTCACCTAAGGTTCAGCTCTGCAGCAGCATGTGGCAAAGCTTGATGCGGCCAAAATCGAAACGGATCACCGGCGCATCGGTTGCGAATGAATGCGTGCAATGTGATAAAAAACAGGTTACAATAATCGTTATGATTATCGGATTCGCCGGATCGCGTAGAACCGGTTGCCCCGCGCGGGATGCGCGATTGCAATGATGTGGAGCGGCGGTGTCGTCCGCCATGAGTTGCGACAGGAGGGTGCGTAAGATGAGCGAGCCATTGGTAAAACGGCGTCCAATGATAGATTTGGAAGAATTCGAAAGGCGTCTTCGGAAGCCCCTTTCCCTAAGCCCAGAGGAAAACGACCCGCTTGCTGAACTCGCCCGTTTCGTTGGAGGGCCGGAAGAGAAGGAAGATCCCTATAAGTCCGTGTTTGAGGCGCAGAACCGCCGGGCTGCCGGTACTTTGCGTGACGGCAAGGATCCTGTCGAAGTAAGGGACCGTAGCGTCCAAGAGCCCCTCATCCGGGGCGATTTTGCCTCAATCGAGGCTGGGCTGCTTAGCGCCGAGGACGGGATGAGTCCGGCGGCGAGTATTGTGCTCGACCATAGCGAAGGTATGGAAGGCGCGGTTCATTCGTCCTACCCGGAGATGGAGGACGATGCCGTTGAAGCCGCCGATTCCTACCAGCAACTCAGGTCACGGCGTCCGCTCTATGTCATGGCCGCCATGATCATCGCGGGCGTGGCCGGCATCTTCGCGAGCTTTGCGTTCAAAGGCGCGGTTTCCACCCCGGACGAGGTTGCCACAATCAAGGCTGTCGACGGCCCTGTTAAGGTCCAACCCGAGACCGCGGCAGGGGCTGAGAATCCAAGCCAAGATGCGACTGTTCTTGGCGGGCTACCGCAACAGCCCCCTGTTGCCGCAGTGAATAACATCGAACAGCCGGCCGATTTGTCTGCCCAAACCGTGGTGGCCGACGGACAGGCGAGCCCGCAAGTTGCAGCTGCGGGGAGCGGGGCGACTGCCATTGCCGTCCCAGTGCCGCCGGCGCAGGCTCAGCCTCGTTCGCCCGCTGAGCCGCAAAGTATCGCCGATTTGATCGAGCCAAGAAAGGTCAAGACGGTTTCGGTCAGGCCTGATGGCACGGTCCTGCCGAACGATACGCTTCCGCCGGCTGCCGCGCGGACCGCGCAGCCGACTCCGGCCCGTCCTGCGCCGCCCCCGGCGGCAAAGGCTGCGACCCCAAAGACAGCGGCGCGCGTGGCAACAACGCCGAAGTCGCCTGCCGTTAACGCAAATGGCAATCCGCAATCCGCGCAGAGTACCGTTGCGGCGAAGGCCAAATCCGCCGAGCCATCGTCCGGAACTTTCGCGGTGCAGTTGGCGGCGCCTGGTTCGGAGCAAGCGGCGCGTGACTTGCAAGCGCGACTCGTGCAAAAGTTCGGCGCAGAACTGGCGGGCTTTCAACCTTCGATCCGCAAAGCAGAGGTCGGCGGAAAAGCGGTCTATCGCGTAAGGGTCAGCGGGCTGGCGTCGCGGGACCAAGCCACGGCCTTGTGCGAGAAGTTGCATAGCAGCGGCGGCGATTGCTTCGTCGCTAAGAACTAAGCCGCGGGCACACGGGGGCATTTCCGCGCGCGGGCGCCCAATGATGCGCCCGTTCGGCTCGCGCGGGTCACAGTCCCTGTGGAAGGCTGCGGCGTTGCTGCCACCGGTGTTGCTGTCCGGGCGGACGCGCGGATAGAGTGAATCTGCTGCGACTCACCGAACAGAAACGTAAGCAGTGGACCGGGAGAATGAGCCTTGGACTCGCCAATTGCGGACGATGAGCCGGCGAACAAGGGGGAGGAAAGTGCCTTCCTGGTCGATGTCGGGGGATTCGAGGGTCCACTCGATCTCTTGCTTGACCTTGCGCGCCGCCAAAAAGTCGATGTGAGCAAGATTTCTGTTCTTGTGCTCGCGGAGCAATATCTCGAATTTATCGCGACTGCGCGCCGTCTGCGAATCGAACTCGCGGCGGATTACCTCGTTATGGCGGCTTGGGTCGCTTATCTGAAGTCGCGCCTCCTGCTTCCACAATCCGAAAAAGACTCAAGACCGGAAGGCGCTGAGCTTGCCGGAGCGTTGCAGTTCCGGCTTCGCCGCCTGGAGGCGATCCGCGCCGCGGCTGACGCGCTTATCAATCGCCCTCGCCTTGGCCGTGATGTGTTTTTGCGCGGCCTTCCCGAGCCGGTTCTTGCCCAAGGCACGCCGCAATGGCGCGCAAGCCTTTATGAATTTCTTTCCGCCTATGCGAACCGGCGTCAGAAACAGGCGCACACAGGCGTGACGGTCAGACAACGCGTTGTGTGGTCGCTCGCGCAGGCGCGCAGTGAAGTTGAAAAACTTGCCGGGCGTGCGCTCGACTGGACGGTGCTCGATCCTTATCTCGCTGCCTTCTGTGCAACGCCCGGGATGCACCGCACCGTCAGGGCGTCGACACTTTCCGCTTCGCTTGAAATGGTCCGCGAGGGCGTTATCTCGATCCGCCAGGACGAGGCGTTCGCGCCGATCTGGATCAAACGGAAGCTTCCGACCGCGGGAAATTTGCCGCTTTCGGTGCAAACCTGATGGGCTTCGTTCAGGGTCGATGAGGAGGGCTGGTTTTGACGGAACTTGCGCAGCTATTTGCTGAAATCGATCAAAGCCAATGGATGACCCGCGATAGCAGTTTGGCGGAGGCCAAACGAATCGCGGAGGCGCTGTTATTTGCGGCTGCGGAACCGCTGTCCGAAAAGGACATCGAGAGGCGCATGCCCCGCGGCATCGGCGCAATCAACGTTCTCGACGCGCTCAAGGCCGAATATGCGTCCCGCGGGGTCAACCTCGTCCGGGTAAACGACAAATGGATGTTCAGGACCGCATCCGACCTTGCTTGGCTGCTCGCGACGGGTGAAATCGAAGAAAAAAGGCTCTCGCGGGCGGCGCTCGAAACGCTCGCCATCGTGGCCTATCATCAGCCCGTCACGCGGGCCGAGATCGAGGATATTAGGGGCGTCGCCATTTCGAAAGGCACTCTTGATCTCTTGCTGGAGACCGGCTGGGTGCGGTTGCGCGGGCGAAGGCGCGCGCCCGGCCGTCCGATAACTTATGGAACAACGGAGGCTTTTCTTATCCACTTTGGACTTGAAACAATCGCCGATCTGCCTGGTCTCGAGGAGCTGAAAGGCGCCGGACTTTTCGATGGCCGGCTGCCGCAGGATTTTGCCATTCCTCAGCCTTCCGGCGATCTGCTTTTGGCCGAGGACGAGGATCCGCTCGAGGATGACGTGACGCAGCAGTGCGACGAAGCAGTTGCAGCGGAAACTGAGGGCTGCGAAGCCTGAGCGCAGAAGGCACGCCGCCTCGGATTCGCGAATTTTGCTTTGTCTGGCCCCACCCGGCGCGCTTAGCCACTGGCGGGCCTTCTTGTTTTTGTGCCTCCAAGAGCCTAGGTTTGCACTTTAGCGAACACTTTGGGCTCGTCTCGCCTTGAAAAATGGAGGTTTGGCCATGGGCGGTCTCTCAATCTGGCATTGGCTCATCGTGGGGGCCGTCGTGCTGATCGTATTTGGCGGCAAGGGCAAAATTTCCGATATTATGGGGGATGTGGCCAAGGGCATTAAATCCTTCAAAAAAGGTTTGGCCGAGGAGAGCGATAAGCCGGAGCTCCACCCGCCAAGCGAGCCGCCGATGCGCAGCGTTGATCATCAAACCGCAGCGGATGCGGCAAAGGTTCCGGAATCGCGCAAGCTTGGCTAAACGGCCGGTCCGTCACATTACGGCTTCGCTAAATAGGCGCGTGCCGAATTGGCAAGCTTTTGGTCTGGTTTGAGTGACTATTACTCATGTTCGAATTTGACGCCGGCAAGCTTATTATCATCGGGATCGTTGCGCTCATCGTCATTGGGCCAAAGGAACTCCCGCGCGTCATGCGTCATGTGGGCGAGGCCCTGGCCAAGATGCGGCGCATGGCGGCGGAATTCCGAGGCCAGTTCCTGGAAGCCATGCGGGAATCGGAAATCGACGACATCAAGGCCGGCGTAGAACAGCTTGCGGATCATGCGAAGCCGGATTTGGGTGTAGAACCGCTCGCCCAAATCAAGGCAGAACTCACGCAAGCGCTTGAGGCGCCCGAAAAGCCTGCCTCCCTTCCGGCAGAAGAAAGCGCGACGGCCTCAGCGCCGGCGCTAAACGGCGATTTCGCCCTCGATCCTGTTGCCTTGGCTCATGTCAATTCGCCAGAAAAGGCGGGCGCGTCGGGTGCGGAGGCAATCGACGCAGAGATGCGGGCGCTTGCCGACGCGCTCACCGCCGAGATCGTTGAGGCCAAGCCGCTTAGCGCCAGGGGCGAGAGCGCAAAGGCAAACGCCGGGCGGTGACTATCAGGCGAACGCTAATTCGGCTAGATTCGCGCTCCACGGGCGTAACCCCGAGTCTTTCATGACAGATGCCGATATCGAGGCGACAAAGGCGCCATTGATGGATCATTTGATCGAGCTGCGGGCGCGGCTCATCAAGGCGCTTGTTGCTTTCCTGGTCATGTTCGTCGCCTCCTTCTATTTCGCCAAGGACATCTACAATATTCTTGTCGTGCCTTTTCAACATGCCGCAGGTCCCGAAGCGCGTCTCATTTATACCGCGCCCCAAGAGTATTTTTTTACCCAAATCCGGGTCGCGCTTTTTTCCGCCGCGTTTCTCTCCTGTCCGGTCGTTTTTGCGCAGCTCTACGCCTTTGTCGCGCCGGGCCTCTATAAGCACGAACGCAAGGCCTTCGCGCCCTATCTTATTGCCACGCCGGTTTTCTTCGTCGCGGGCGCGCTGCTCGTTTATTTCGTGGTGATGCCGAATTTGCTGCTCTTTTTTATCGGCATGCAGCAGTCCAAAGAGCCGGGGCGGGCGCAGATCGAGCTTCTGCCGCGTGTCAGCGAATATTTGTCTCTGATCATGACGCTGATTTTTGCCTTCGGTATCACGTTCCAATTGCCCGTGATCCTGACACTGCTTGGGCGTGTCGGGATTGTGACGTCGGATTTTTTGCGGCGCCAGCGGCGCTATGCGATCGTGCTTGTCTTTGTCGTTGCCGCGATCCTCACTCCGCCCGACATGTTTTCGATGCTGGCGCTTGCCGTTCCGGCGCTGGGTCTCTACGAGATTTCGATCTATTCCGTCCGTATGATCGAGAAAGCCCAAACAAATCCGCCGGGGCAGGGGCCATAATTCTTGGCTGCGTTTTAGGAAAACGCTTTTATGTACGACATCAAATGGATTCGCGAGAACGCGGAGATTTTTGACCGCGGGCGGAAGCGGCGGGGTCTTGAGCCGCTCGCGGCACAATTGCTGGCGCTCGACGAAAAACGCCGGGCGGCGATCGCCAAATCGCAGGCCACGCAAGAGCGCCGCAACGCCGCATCGAAAGAGATTGGCGCCGCGATGAAGGCAGGCGGTGCAGACCGCGCCAAGGCCTTGAAGGCCGAAGTCGGGGAATTAAGGACAGCGCTTGCGGAGTTTGAGGCCGAGGAGCGCAACGCAATCGGTGTGCTCGACAAGGCGCTTGCCGAAATTCCTAACACGCCGATCGACGAAGTGCCCGATGGCCGCGACGAGAGTGACAATGTCGAAGTTCGCCGCGTCGGCGAACCGCGCGTGTTGGAATTTGGACCTAAGGAGCACTTTGAAATCGGCGAGGCGCTGGGCCTTATGGATTTCGAATCCGCTGCAAAAATCTCCGGCGCGCGCTTTGTCGTGCTCAAGGGTGCGCTTGCGCGGCTCGAGCGTGCGCTCGCGCAATTCATGCTCGATCTGCACACGACCGAGCATGGCTATACGGAAGTCAACCCGCCGATCCTAGTGCGCGACGAAGCCATGTTTGGCACGGCGCAATTGCCAAAATTTTTGGAAGATCAGTTCATAAGCGCAGACATTCGCACACGCGGCGAACAACTCGATCTTGCTTTAACGAGCGCACCGCAGGACGTGATCAAAGACGAACTCAACGCCTTGAAGAGGGGACAAATTGAATTCAGTGCGGTTGTCGATCATTTGTTAAATAAAGCCCCATTGAATGAACAGTTTTGGCTCATCCCTACCGCAGAAGTCCCCCTCACTAACCTCGTCCGCGAAAAAATCCTCGACGAAAAAGAGCTGCCGCTGCGCTTCACCGCCTGCACGCCTTGCTTCCGTGCCGAGGCCGGCGCGGCGGGCAAGGACACGCGCGGCATGATCCGCCAGCATCAATTCACCAAGGTGGAGCTCGTCTCGATCACCACGCCCGAAGCTTCGCTCAAAGAGCATGAGCGCATGACCGCTTGCGCCGAGGAAGTATTGAAACGGCTAAAACTTCCATACCGCGTCGTCACCCTTTGCACCGGCGACATGGGATTTGCCTCGCAAAAAACTTATGACATCGAAGTCTGGCTGCCGGGCCAAAACCGCTATCGCGAAATCTCGTCTTGCTCGGTTTGCGGCGATTTCCAGGCGCGGCGGATGAACGCGCGCTATCGCCCAGATGGAGAGAAAGCCACGCGTTTCGTGCACACGCTGAACGGATCAGGCGTTGCCGTTGGGCGGGCGCTCGTCGCGGTACTCGAAAATTACCAAAACGAAGATCGATCTGTCATCGTGCCGGAGGTATTGCGCGCCTATATGGGCGGTATCGAAAAAATAGCGAAAGTTTGAGACCATACCGATGCGCATTTTGATCACCAATGATGACGGCATTTATGCGCCGGGTCTGGCGCTCATGGAGCGTATCGCCAAGATTTTTTCGGATGACGTTTTTGTCGTTGCTCCCGAGCAGGACCAGTCCGGCGTTGCCCATTCGCTGACCATCAACGATCCCTTGCGGCTGCGCAAAATCTCTTCCCGGAATTTTGCGGTCAAAGGAACGCCGACAGACTGCATCATCATGGGCGTGCGAAAGCTCCTCGAAGGCGTTCCCCCCGATCTCGTCCTTTGCGGCGTAAACAATGGCCACAACGTCGCCGATGACCTGACCTATTCAGGCACGGTCGCCGGCGCGATGGAAGCGGCGAGTCTCGGTCTGCCAGCGATTGCACTTTCGCAAGCCTATGGTCCGGTCGGACGAGAGGAAAGCTTTTGGGAATGCGCCGAAACTCACGCGCCCGGCCTCATCGGCCGGATTCTCGCGGCGGGCATCCCCCAATCCGCTGTGATCAACATTAATTTTCCTCCCTGTTCCCCAGATGCCGTCAAAGGAATCGTTGTCACGGCCCAGGGCAGGCGCGACGTGCAAGCAGCTGTCATCGACGAACGGGCGGATGGCCGAGGGAATCCTTATTATTGGATTTCTTTTGCGCGCGAGAGTTCGACGCCTGGTCACGGCACCGATCTCGAAGCGTTGGCGCAGAACAAAATCTCGGTCACGCCGCTCAGACTCGATTTGACCGATGAGGCGGTACGCGCTCGCCTTGCGCTCTCATTGCGCTAATCAGCCGAGGCAGGCCTATGTCCGTCGCAGACCCGGTGCGTTCCTTCGTGGAAAAGCCTAACGAGGCGCAGGGCAGGGCGGAGTTTCTCATGATGCTGCGGGCGCGCGGTATCCAGGATCTTGATCTGTTGCGCGCGGTTGAAATCGTCCCGCGCGAAATCTTTGTTCCTCATCGCTTTGCCGATCTCGCGCGCCGCCCTATCGCGCTGCCGCTGCGCTGCGGCCAAACCCTTCCCGAACCCTGGCTTACGGCGCGGATGATCGAGGCGCTGGCCCTGGCGCCGCACCACCGTGTATTGGAAATCGGAACTGGATCGGGCTATGCGACGGCCTTGCTTGCCAGGCTTGCGCGTGAAGTGCTTTCGATCGAGCGGTTTCAGAGCCTCGCAATCGAGGCCGAAGAGCGGCTGGCACGGCTTTCGATCACCAATGCTGCGGTTGTTTATGGCGATGGCTTTGCGATCACGCCAAAGACAGGTCCGTTCGACCGTATCATCGTTCAGGGATTGCTAACCGGGGTGGCAGAAGGCTTCATCGCTTTGCTTGGCGAAAAAGGTCTGATTGTTGCCGCTCGGCCGGGCGAGACCTCGCTACACCAGCACATCGTGCGGATTGCGCGCAACGAGGCTGGCGGCATCGACGAGAGCCCGGTTTGCCCCTGCCGCATGCAAGCGCTTTTGCCGGGTGAAGCCGCCGCGCTTTGAAGGTTCCGGCTATGGCGCGAAGAAACATAATTTTGTCTCGTCTTTTGTGAATAATTGTTCATATCTAAACCGTCCTTTAACTTACTCCGCAGTTAATGACGAAAAGACAATTTGCCGGTGGGTTGCCTCATGTGTGAAATCGTTGGTTTCTTCCGCGCAGCTTTCGCGCTTCGTTTGGCCTTGGTGGGCGCCGTCGCCGGTTTGCTTGCCGGTTGTTCAAGCTCCGACAGGCTGAGCGATCCCTTGTCAAATCCGTTCCAAAGTTCGGCGCGCCTTGATGGTCAGGCGCCGGCGGGCGGAGTTGCCGCTTCGGTCCCCGTTTCTCCCGTGCAATCGCGCCCGCTCAGCGCTCCTGACGCTAGCGCTGGCGTATCCTCGCAGCAACGTCCGCAAGTCTCATTGCTCGTGCCGCCGCGCGATATGGGAAGTTCCGCCGGGTGGTCGGCGCAAGGCGGTTCGCCGATCGTCGTCGCGCAGGGCGAAAACGCCCAAATTTTGGCCAATCGGTACAGCGTGCCGGTCGATGCGCTCGTTCGAACAAACGGGCTTTCCTCGGCATCGCAAATCCAGCCCGGAACCCGCTTAATCATCCCAATCTATAACGCAGCCCTGGCGGCTTCGAGCGGTGTTCGCGCCGTTCCCAAATTGGCACAAGCGAAAGCTGGAACGCACGCCAAAGCACTGGGCGAGCCGCCGCGCACATTGGCAGAACAGGGGGCACACCTCAAAGCGGCAAATGTCCGGGCCGCCAGGGCCGCGGGCTCATCCCGCACCGCGAGGGTCAATCAAAAGGAAGCGCAAAACGCAATCAAAAGCGCCCGCGGGCAAAGGACTTTAGCCGCGGCAGGCGAGACTGCGGCCATTGTCGAAAATCAAGCAGCCGCGCCGCAGTCGGGACAAGGGCACAACCAAACTGCCGCCGCCGCGGGCGCTGCGGCCTCCGGGACAGCCGATCCGGAATTTCGCTGGCCCGCTCGGGGACGCATCATCCAGGCATTCAAGCCGGGCGGCAATGACGGCATAAATATAGCGCTTCCCGAAGGCACCTCGGTTAAGGCGGCGGAAAGCGGCTACGTTGCCTACGCCGGAAATGAATTGAAGCGCTATGGCAATCTGATTTTGATCAGGCACCCCAACGGCTTTGTGTCCGCCTATGCCAACACGAGCGAAATCGAAGTGAAGCGTGGCGATACGGTTAAGCGGGGTCAAACGATCGCAAAATCCGGCCAAAGCGGCGATGTTTCGACCCCGCAGCTGCATTTTGAGTTGCGCAAGGGGACGACCCCGGTCGATCCGACACATTATCTCGCTGGCGCGTAGGCCTGCTGTCTTCAAATTGGCAAATTGGCCCGGGCCGCGCACGGGCGTGTCAGGCACGGGCAGCCAAAGCAAGGTAATATGCGATTTCGGCAATCTGCTGCGCGGCGCCTGCGACATCTCCGGTCTGGCCCCCAATTTCGTGCCTTGCGAGGACCGACATGGCATAGGCAGATCCGACCGCAAGACCGATGCCCGCGAGCGTCCTTAGCAAATTCGCCTCCATCAAAACCGGCACAAGCGCAATAAGAATTGCGAGACAACTTGCGACCGCAAAAGCCCCGCCGGCCGGCTTTCCTGCGGCAAATCCCATTCCGCTCTGCCGCGCGGGCTTGAGCAAGACAAGGGGCAGGAGCGCACCGGTGCGAGACAAAGCTGCTCCCCCAATCACAACTGCACAAGCGAGGCCAAGACTTTTGTCAGCAGTGACCGCCAGACTTGCAGCCCGCAAATAGAGACTAAGCATAAGCGCCACTGCTCCAAAGGTGCCGATTCTGCCATCGCGCATGATTTCAAGCTTTTGTACGGGTGTTTGGCCGCCAAAAAAGCCGTCGGCGCAATCGGCAAGGCCGTCTTCATGCATCGCGCCGCTGAGGCCGACCAACGTAGCGATCGCGAGAGGCGCCGCTATGAGCGGGGGAATTCCAAAGGCCGCAGCCCCCTCCATCATCGCTGCGGCCAGAGCCCCAAGCAGTGCCCCCGCAACCGGCAACATTCGGACCGCGTGGGGAAATCGCGCGAGCGTGACGGCATCGCTCCCGCTTGGAGCCAACGAACATGGCAAGCGGGTAAAAAAACCTAGACAGACACAAAAGTCAGCCAGAAGCGAGTAGCCAAGACGCATTACCTCTCATCGGAAATCCCGCGGGATTTGTCGAGCGCCGAAGGGTGTCTGGGAATTGGGTTGCCTCCGTTGCATTTGAGGCCGCGGATCGCAACATTACTTCACTACCCCGGACGCACAGTCGGTGAGGCAAACCCCGCCGAAGCTCGCTTCGCGAGCGACTTGCTCCGGCCTTTTCCACCACCACCGGGGACAGGATGGTACGTGTGTGACATATCACAGCCTAATCAATAGTTGTTTTGTAAATGACGCTGGGAGTGCCGGGACTGCCAAGGTCTCGCGTAAGGAAAAGGAGGACAGCTGGACTGCGGCTGTACAGTCGAGCGCAACGGTCGCAAGAACAAGCCCCGCACAAGCGATTAACACTAACAGGCTTTACATCGTGCGAATCTACGTTCCGTATCGTTTGGGTCTTTCACCTCGCCTGATGCCGAGCGATCATCACAGCAGATTTTGAATATTGCATTGCTATTTCGCAACTGCAACAAGAAATGAATTGTTTTGACTGATGATGTTTTTTATCATCAGTATTCTGGATTAAAAATCATGGAATTGTCTTTGACAGACGCGACGTCCGGTCGAACGCAGTCACTTGATCGTGACAGGTTTAAACTCCATGAGGCGGGGCATGCACAATCCTTAGGGCCGCGATGATCCCCGCCCCGAATACCTTAAATTCTATTCGCGAGTTGATTTCTTCGCTGCCGGAACCCTCGGAAGCATTTCGCGAGGCTGCCCAAGCGCGCCAGGCACAATTGACCAAACCCCCGGGGTCGCTTGGGCGTCTCGAGGAAATCGCAGCATTCTTGGCGGCCTGGCAGGGAAAATCCGAACCATCGCTAAAACGGCCTCTCGTCGCTGTCTTTGCTGCCAATCATGGTATCGTCTCGAAGAATGTGTCCGCCTATCCGGCGTCGGTCACTCGCGCGATGGTGGAAAATTTTGGCGCTGGAGGTGCCGCGATCAACCAAATCTGCAGGGTCAATGGTCTCGGCCTCGAGGTGTTTGATCTGGCGCTTGAAATTCCATCCAAGGACATCACGGAGGCCCCGGCGCTGGAGGAAAACGAAGCGGCAGCAAGCTTTGCTTTTGGGATGGAAGCAATTTCAGGCGGTGTTGACCTCCTCTGCCTCGGCGAAATGGGTATCGGCAATACGACTATTGCAGCAGCGATCTATCATGCCCTCTACGGCGGCGCGGCGGCCGAGTGGGTTGGCCGCGGCACGGGTGTTGACAATCGCGGTTACGCGCAAAAAATCGCCGCGGTGACCGCTGCGGTCGCGCTTCACAAGGAGTATCTCGCCGATCCTCTGGAACTGATGCGCCGGCTTGGCGGGCGTGAAATCGCGGCCATCGCCGGGGCGATCGTCGCCGCCCGATTGGAGCGAATTCCGGTGGTTCTGGACGGTTACGTTGTTTGCGCGGCTGCTGCGATACTCCAAGCGATGAATAAGGCCGCGCTCGGCCATTGCCTTGCGGGCCATGTCTCGGCCGAAGGTGCTCACAGAGAAGTGCTGCGGCGGCTCGGCAAGGAGCCATTGCTCGATCTCGGAATGCGGCTGGGGGAAGGCTCAGGCGCGGGCTTAGCTTATGGGATCATCAAGGCGGCCGTGGCCTGTCATACCGGAATGGCAACTTTTGCTGAAGCTGGAGTCCCAGACCGGAGCGGCGAATAGAGCGTGCCGAGCGAAGATAAACCATCGCAACGCGGCGCGAGGCGTAGACACGCAATAACTGCGGAAGTCTCAGACAGTATTTCTTTGCGGTGCAAGCGGTATTGGCGCGGCCCAAAGCTGACAGTGGCAACGCTTGCATGCTGCACCGCAGCATGATAAGCAACCATTTTCTCCCACTCCGGCACGAGCTTGGAACCGATTTCGCACGGCAATCTGGTCGCTGCCTTTACGGAAACGATTTGCGCCGCCGGACAGCTTGCGCTCGCCTATTACCGTCCGGGCGCGGCGACGACCGCCGCCGTATCGCACAAGGCAGGTGGCTCGCCGGTCACCGAAGCCGACCATATTGTCGATTGCTATTTGGCGGAGCATCTAAAGCCCTTGGTGCCGGATGCCGGCTGGCTTTCCGAGGAAAGTGACGACAGTCCCGCGCGCCTCTCGCGAGAGCGGGTTTTGATCGTCGATCCAATCGATGGCACCCGCGGCTTTATGCGGGGCCAAGACGGCTGGGCGATTGCCGTTGCCCTTGTCGTAAACGGGCGCCCGTTGCTTGGCATAGTTCATGCCCCGGCGCTCGGCGAGACATACGTCGCCGTCAAAGGTGCCGGTGCGACGCTGAATGGCAAGCCAACCAAAGTTTCGAAACTCGCGGCGATTCGCGCCGGGGCAAGGATAGCCGCTCCAAAATTCCTTGCCGAGAGGTTGTACCAAGCCGGGTTCAATTTCGACTTGCAACCCAGAATTCCCTCGCTTGCGTTGCGAATCGCCAATGTCGCGTCGGGCGCCCTTGATGTGGGATTTGCCTCGGAAAATGCAAGAGATTGGGATATTGCCGCGGCCGACCTCATTCTGCGCGAGGCAGGCGGCATTCTGGCAACACTCGACGGGAGCGAAATTCTCTATAATCGCCGGGATACCTATCACGGCCCGCTGACAGCCGCTCCGGAACAAATTCATGCCGAAGTCAATGCGGCAGCACGGCTAGCGAATTACGCCACTTTGGGCTAAAAGTGCCAAGGGCTATCCGCCGTTCATGAGCCTGCGGACCGCCCTCGGGCAGCCGCCGCCGGTAACGACGATACAGCTCTCATGATTTTGCGAGGACCATCCACGAAACCCCAAAGCGATCGGCAACCATGCCAAAACTTGATGCGAAGAAAGTCTTTGCCAATGGCATCTGCACCTGCCCGCCGTCCGCTAATGCGGCGAACAGCCGTTCGGCCTCGGCATCATCCTTCACCATCAGAGACAGCGAAAAACCCTGATAGTCGGGTTTGCCGTCGCATCTTCCGTCAGAGGCAAAAATCGCGGTATCGCCGATGCGGAAGCACATGTGCATCACCTTGTCCTCGGTGCCGGGCTGACACTTATATGGCTCCGGACTCTCCTTGAAGCGCATCAGCGTCTGTATTTCCGCGCCAAGCGCCTTGCGGTAGAATTCGATTGCTTCCTCGCAACGGCCGCCGAACATCAGATAGGGTTGGACTTGCATGGGTTCCCCTTTTCAGTGGTGATTGAAGGTTGCCAAATGGCGACTTCAGGTTTGGCGCGCCCCGGTTTGCGCGCGCAAGCGATCTTCCTGCGCGCGGAGCTCGGGTGTCAACGCCGCGCCAAAATCCTCCGGCTCAAAGACTTGCCGGACTTCGATCTCGCAATCCTCAATGTGTGGATTTGGGCAGCGCTTCACCCATTCAATCGCTTCTTCTTTCGAGTGTACCTGCCACAGCCAGAATCCCGCGATGAGATCCTTCGTCTCGGCGAAGGGTCCCTCGATCACCTCGCGACCCTCGCCAAAAAATTTCACGCGCGCGCCTCTCGATGTTGGATGCAGGCCCTCGCCTGCCAACAGCACACCAGCGTCCACGAGCTCTTGGTTAAATTTTCCCATGGCAGCGAGGAGCTCTGTGCCGGGCATGACACCAGCCTCGGAGTCCTTGGTGGCCTTGACCAGAATCATGAATTTCATCTCGATATCCATTTAAGATTTGAAACAGCGTTATGGGTGCTCTGCTCTCATGCCGCGACGAATGGCTTGAAACCGCCGAAAAACATTCGCTTGCCGTCGAAGGGCATGGTTTCCGGTTTCATACCGGCCATGCGTTCGTCTGCCATTGCCTTGGCATTGACTTCGTCGCGGTGAGCGCGCGAGGCGTAGGTAACGATGCCGACGAAGACTTTTTCGCCGGGCTTTAA
>JACXTT010000432.1_pt1 | contig 70929 bp, 80 predicted proteins | sample 9270951 | NCBI WGS metagenome assembly JACXTT01 (sample SAMN15532306, study PRJNA645909) | rock metagenome | isolation source: weathered quartz diorite | place: Puerto Rico | collected 2017-06-21 | reverse complement strand
GGCTCCAGAACCCCGGCTTAAAAACCTGGAAGCCCTGAAACGTCGTCGTGACCGGATCTTCCGGCGCGAGATGGAACGCCGCCATATCTCCATAGCGCAGCAAGCCCTGATTTCCGCGGCTGAAGACGTCGATGCGGTGCGCGATATCGCCGCGATAAAAATAATCGCGTACGGCGTCGATGGCGCCGGCGCGGCTGGCCCCAGCAGCCAACGCTTTCTTTTCTGCTTCGGCCATGGAACGCATGGTGCGCGCGAGGTCCGGCTGCCGGAAAATCTCGCCCGGCATGGGCACGCGATCACCCGGCAGAAAAACGTGCAGAGAAGTCGGCCACAACTCGAAGAAACGGACGTTGCGCTCGATCGCCCCCGCGCGGGTTTCGTCGATGGCGAGCCCGTCGGCCAGTTCAATCGCTGGGGCAATCACTTCGTTGAAGGATTTCGTGCCAAACTCGCGCAGGGCCACCAGTTCGGCATCCACCATGCCAGGAACAAGAGCAGGCATGAGTCCGGCGACCGGGACCATGCCCTTCAGCCCGCCTTTTTCGGGCGCCGCCATAATTTCACCGGGTTGCAATCGTCGCTCGCGGAAGAAATTCGCGGTAGCCAGCTTTGGCATGGTACCCACGCCGGCGATCGAGTGCACCTTGCCGTCGCGCGTACGAATGAGAATGGGCGCTTCACCACCGAATCCAAAATGCGAGAACTCAGCGACGGAGGCGGCGAAAGTGGTGGCCACGCCCGCATCCACGGCGTTTCCGCCTTTGTAATACAAGCGCATGCCGGCATCCACCGCATAATCGCTGCCACCTGCCACGGCGCCATGCGTGCCGCGCGCCGCGTGCCGCGCCGGCCGTTCGTACTCGCGGACGCGCTGAGCAGGAAGACTGGCCGAAGCGACCAGAATGAGAAGGGTAAGCCTGGTCTTCATTGGAACGGGACTCACGTTTATTCTACGGGATTTCGGATCAGGCCGCGGGCGCGCGTGCCCCGGTTCATCGTGGGTTCATCTGGGGTACGCAATAATGGAGGACTCGATCCAGGAACAAGGAGGACATGGCGATGAAGTGGACAGCTCTATTGCTGATGACGGTAGCGAGCGTGGCTTTCGCTGCCCCAGCCAGCGGATATCACGTGGTCAAGAGATTCCACATCGGCGGCGAAGGCGGATGGGATTACTTGTATGCTGATTCGGACGCGCGCCGGCTTTATGTTTCTCACGGCGTGCAGGTGGAAGTGGTCGATCTGGACAGCGGCACCGTGGTCGGCACGATCGCCGATACGCCGGGCGTTCATGGAATCGCAATTGCGCCCGAATTTGGCCGCGGCTTCATCAGCGCCGGCCGCGCCAACAAGGTCAAGATTTTCGATCTGAATACGCTGCATACCACCGGCGAGGTTTCGATAGGGCGGAACCCCGACGCCATCATCTACGACCCGGCGACGAAGCGCGTGTTTGCGTTCAATGGAGGCAGCGACAGCGCCACGGTGATTGATGCCGCCAAAGGCACCGTCGCGGGAAACATCGACCTTGGCGGGAAGCCGGAGTTCGCCACCGCCGACGGCGAGGGCCACGTATTCGTCAACCTCGAAGACAAGAGCCTCATCGTCAAGATCGACTCACGCAAGCTCACTGCCGGGGATCGTTGGCCACTGGCTCCGTGCGAAGAGCCATCCGGCATGGCCATTGACCAGCAGCATCGCCGGCTCTTCGTCGGTTGCGGAAACAAGATGATGGCGGTGGTGGACTTCGGGAATGGGAAAGTGATCACTACGCTGCCCATCGGGGAAGGCGTGGACGCGAACGGTTTCGACCCCGGGACCGGGCTGGCGTTCAGCTCGAATGGCGAAGGCACTCTCACGGTGGTGCATGAAGACTCGCCGGAAAAGTTCCATGTCGTCGAAAACGCGAAAACCGAGCGCGACGCCCGCACCATGGCCGTCGATCTCAAGACTCACAACGTCCTGCTCTCTATTTCGGAATTCGGACCTCCGCAACCGGGCAGCCGGCGGCCGGCTGTGCTACCGGGGACGTTTGCAATTCTGGTAGTGGGCCAGTAATCGCGGCCGAACCTATCCTTTGTGGTGCAGGCGGCTGCAGGCGGCTTCGGCGCCGGAGCTGTCGACGGCCGTTTTGCCTTCCTCGATGTACTGGATTTTGCCGTCCTTATCCACCACGAACGTGGCCCGATTGGCGATGCCAACCTCGGGGATCAGGACCCCGTAGTCTTTCGCTACCTGGCGCTTTGAAAAATCGCTGAGCAGCGGGAAGGTAAGCTTGTTCTTCTCGGCGAATTCCTTCTGTGACGGCGTGAAATCCTCGCTAATACCGAAAACCTGAGTGTCTGTTCCGTCGAATTTGGCGATACCAGCCTGGTACGCCAGCATTTCCTTGGTTCAGCCGCCGGTGAAGGCCGCCGGGAAGAACGCCAGAACGACATTCTTTTTTCCGCGAAAATCGGACAGCTTCACCTTCTGGCCATCCGTGGAGGGCAGCGTAAAATCAGGGGCTTCGTCGCCCACTTTCAGATGCGTCTTAGGCGGGTTGAACTGGGCCAATAAAGCACCCGCGGCGACTGACGCCAAAAGTAGGAAACGAGTGTTACGCATGAGTCCTCCTGAGCAGAAACCAGAGGTTAGCACTCCGCCGCGCGCCAAGGCAACCGGCCCGTTGATTTTTCGAACGACCAGTGATACATTTGGACCACGTGGATTGATTTAGGGTCCGCTTGCTGGATCCCAGCTAATTGCAACCACGTAAAAAAAAGTGCTAAAGGCAAGCCGGTCGAAAGTTTTTCGAACCCTGTGGCCTTTGGTCCCTTTGGTCCCAGGGTTTTTTGTTTATGGGCCGACTTTGCCGGATGCTGGAGGAATTTTATGAGCGTCTGGCCGGATGTAACTGCACCGGACTTCCCCGCCCTGCATGGCAGTGAGGGCGAATTAGTTTCGATTTCCGTAACCGTCGAGCCGCGCGACCTGGAGGATCTGCTGGAAGCGCTGGCGACTTTGGATTCCCCAATCAACCCGCTGATCTATCACGGTGCGTCAGTTATCTACGTGGGCCGGGATGGCGCCGAGCGCGTAGAGCCGTCAACTATGGTCGAGTTTCCTGCCTACGCCGGGTGGCTGCCGAAAATCCGTGATGCGGTGACTACATGTGGATTCAGCGACGCCGCCATTTCGGTTTCTTCCATGCTCGATGAGATCCATGGCCGGGAGCGGACGCAAGCGGCACCCGCCGGCGCCGATTTCGCATACCGGATCCTCAGGAAACAACCACGTGCCGCCGCTGGCAGCCACTGAGCAGCCTTACAGCCACTGCTAGCGCCGTCAGGCGTTATACTGGAAGCTCAGAGGCTCGCATGAAAAAGTATGGGAAGTTCGCCGCCCTCATCGTTATTGTTGTCGGCACGCTGATCTGGCTGGCTACGGCCGGAATCAAGGACAACCAGACCTATTACAAGACCATCGCCGAGCTGGGCCAGATGGGGAATCAGGCATATGTGAAGCGGCTACGGGTCGGCGGCGACATCGGCGCCGGCTCGATCGTGCGCAAGGGGAACGCCGTCGAGTTCACCCTGGTGCAGGAGAAGCTCAACCTGAAGGTCGCCTACGACGGCTCCGATCCCTTGCCCGACACGTTCCGCGATGGCGCGCAGGCGCTGGCTGACGGCAAGATGGGGCCGGATGGGGTCTTTCATGCGAGCAAGGTGCAGGCCAAGTGCGCATCGAAGTATGAGGCCAAGCCCGGCGGACGTCCCGCAGCGGCTCCCACTTACCCCAGCAAGGCGAGTCTGTAGAGCGCTATGGAAAATATTGGCGCCCTGGCCGTCCTGCTGGCGTTCGCCCTCGCCATTTACGCAATCATCGGCAGCGTTACGGGCAAGCTCAAGCGCAATCCGTTCCTGATCGTCAGCGGCGAGCGGGCTGTATACGGCGTGTGGTTTCTGGTTACCCTTGCGTCCGCCATCCTGGTCTCTGCGCTCCTGACCGGCGACTTCCGGTTTTCCTATGTGGCCGAGAATAGCAACCGGGCCATGCCGGCAATTTACAAATTCACGGCGTGGTGGGGCGGCCAGGCAGGCTCCTTGCTGTTGTGGAGCTGGCTTCTCTCGACGTATGCGGCGGTGGTGATCGTCACAAACCGGCGCAAACACAGGGATTTCATGCCCTACGTAGTCGCGGTGCTCTCGACGGTGCAGGCGTTTTTTCTGATCCTGAACACGTTCGTGGTGAGCCCGTTCCAGATGCTGGCGGTGAACAAAGACATCACCGCGGTGCCGGACGGCAACGGGTTGAACCCGCTGCTGCAGTATCCGGCGATGGCTATCCACCCCCCGATGCTGTACTTGGGCTACGTGGGCTTTGCGGTTCCGTTCGCCTTCGCCATCGGTTCATTGATCACGCGCCAACCGGGCGACGGCTGGATCCACACAACCCGTCGATGGACCATGGTGACCTGGCTGTTTCAGAGCTGTGGCATCGTTCTGGGCGCCGGCTGGGCGTACCACGTGCTGGGTTGGGGCGGCTACTGGGGTTGGGATCCGGTGGAGAACGCTTCCCTGCTCCCGTGGCTTGGCGGTACGGCCTTCCTGCATTCGGTAATGATGCAGGAAAAGAAGGGCATGATGAAGGTGTGGAACATGGTGCTGGTCTCGGCCACGTTCTTCCTTTGCATCTTCGGCACGTTCCTGACGCGCTCTGGCGTGGTGAGTTCCGTGCATGCGTTCGCGTCCGGGCCGATCGGCAAGTACTTCGTGGTGTTTCTGGCGGCGGGTATCGCGGCGACGATTTATCTGATCCTCGACCGGCTGGATTACCTCAAGAGCGAGGCGCAGCTCGAGTCCGTGATTTCGCGCGAGTCGAGTTTCCTGTTCAACAACCTGGTGCTGCTGGCGAGCTGTTTCGCGGTGTTATGGGGAACTCTTTTCCCGATCATCTCAGAAGCGGTATCGGGAGAGAAAATCAGTCTGGATAAGGGTTGGTTCAACCAGCTCATGATTCCTATCGGGCTGTTCTTGCTTATCCTGACGGGCGTGGGACCTCTGTTCGCGTGGCGGCGCACGTCGACCGAGAGTCTGCGCCGGAACTTTGCATGGCCCGGCATCGCTTCCCTGGTGCTGGTCGGCGCCCTTATCGCGTCGGGCATGCGCGACTTTTACGCGCTGATCTCCTTCGGATTCTGCCTGTTTGTGGCCGTTACGATCGTCATCGAGTTTTTCAAGGGCGCGAAGCAGATCGCGGCGAAGAACCAGTTCAACTTTGCGCACGCTGTGGTCGAACTGACGCACCGCAACACGCGGCGCTATGGCGGCTACGTGGTCCACATGGGCATCGTGCTGATGTTCGTCGGCTTTACCGGTGCGGCTTTCAATCAGAACCGTATCGATGAGATGAAACCAGGGGATGCCGTGAGGCTCGGCCAATACCAGCTCACGGTGAAAGCCACCAACGAAGGCGAAAACGAAAACTACCTCTGGCAGAAAGCCTCAGTGGCAGTGAACAGGAATGGCAAATTTCTCGGCGTCCTCGAGCCTGAAAGCCGTGTATATAAGGCCAGCCGCCAGCCGACCCACGAAGTGGCGGTCCGGCCGCGCTTAAACGAAGACCTGTATCTCAATTTTGCCGGCATGAACGGCGACCGCGCGGTGATTCAGTCCTACATCTTCCCGCTGGTTTCCTGGATCTGGATCGGCGCGCTTACACTGATCTTCGGCACGCTGGTGGCGCTCGTGCCCAGCAAGGTGAAACGCGAGTATGCGCGCACGCAGGTGGTGGGCATAACGAGGAAGCATGCAACGGTGGAAAACTAGTCTCCTCTGGCTCGCCGTCGCGGGTCTCTGCCTGGCGCAGACCGAGTCGCAGATCATGAGCGACGACGTCAGGCGCGTCGGCCGGCACATTTCGTGCCAGTGCGGGAGCTGTTCGGACGATGCCAACTGCATGATGTCATCCGGCCAATGCGGCTTTTGCAAGCCGGCTCGTACCAAGATCTGGAAAATGCAGCAGGCCGGAATGTCCGACCAGGGCATCGCCGGCGAATTCATCAAAGAATACGGCGCGAAAATCTATCGCGCCGATCCAAACGCCTTTGGCTGGGTGGTGCCTTATGGCACGCTCGCCTTGGGAGTGCTGGTGATTGTGTGGTTTGTCCGGCGCTATTACCACCCCGCACCCGCCAGCGGGACGCCGCCGCCAACGGATGAGGCATTGGGCCGTTATCGCCAACAGATCGAGCACGACCTGGCTCACCTGGATTAAATGACCATCGCGCTGGCAAGCCTGATCACCATTGGAGTGATCGCGTTTATCCTTTCGGTCCGGGCCAAAGACCTGCCGCAGCCGGAGCCCGTTTCCCCCTTTCAGCATCTGGACGAGCGCAAGGCTGCCATTTACGAGAACTTGCGAGATTTGCAATTCGAATATCGCGTCGGGAAATTGTCGGATCATGATTACCAGGCGACTAAACTGGACCTGCAGCGCGAACTGGCGGCGGTGATGGCCGAGATCGACCGCGTAAAGACTGAAATCGCCTCGGGAAAAATTCCCGTGCCCACTCCGGAGCTGGTGAAGACTACCACGGTTCCGAAGGTTGCGGCAAAGTACGTTTGCCCGTCCTGCAAAGCCGAATTTGCGCAGCCGCTCAAATTCTGCGGCGAGTGTGGGAAGCCGATGAAGGCGGCCGAAGCATGATGGGATTTGGAATTCGAACTTTAAGATTTGGCGCAAGTCGCGGATTGGTGGCCGCGCTTCTGTTTGTGTCGTGCGGGTTCGCGGCGATTGACGGCAAGGTCGTAAACCAAACCACCGGGAAGCCGCAGCCTGGCGCCACGGTTACTCTCTACAAACTTGGCCAGGCGGGGCCGGAAGCAATCGAAAGTGTCAAATCCGGCGCCGACGGAAAATTCCACATCACGCAGGATGCGCAAGGTCCGGGACCACGCCTGGTGCAGGCGGCATATGACGGCGTCACTTACAACCGTATTCTGCCGCCCGGCAGCCCGTCCAACGACGTCACGGTCGAAGTCTACAATTCATCAAAACAGCCGGGAGCGGCCAAGGTCGCGCAGCATATGGTGCTGGTTGAGCCGGTACGCGGCCAGCTGGTGGTGAGCGAGAGCTATATCTTCCGGAATGACGGCAAGATGAGCTATAACGACGTGGATGACGGCACGCTGCGCTTTTATCTGCCGCCGTCTGTAAACGGCGCGGTTAAAGTGGAAGCAACCGCTCCGCAAGGCATGCCTATCCCGCAGGCCGCCGACAAGACCTTGACGCCCAATGTTTACAAATTGGCCTTCCCGATCAAACCGGGCGAAACACGCATCGATATTGGTTACAGCCTGCCCTTTAGCGCGCCTGGGACGTTCGAGGGCAAGATTCTCTATAAAGGCGGCCCTACGCGCCTGGTGGCGCCGAACGGCGTGACCATCAAAGGCGACGGCATCCAGCCGATCGGCCAGGAGCCACGCACGCAGGCGTCTATCTACGACGTGAAAGGTGCGGCGTTCAAGGTCGAGATTTCCGGAGCGGGCTCGTTGCGGCAGGCCGAAGACAGCTCCGACGATTCGAGCGCCCCAACGTTCGAACAGATCCCGCCCAAAGTGTACGGCAACATGAAATGGATCCTGGCGCTGGCGTTCGCCATCCTGACGCTGGGATTCATTCTGCTCTATCGCGCGCAGCTTCCCGAGACCGCCAAGAGCACCGCCCAAACAAAACTACACGCGTCCGTGAAGGATAAGAATGAGCGCCGTCGCCGTTGACTGCGCTGGCGTCTGGAAATTCTACGGCGATTTTCCCGCACTCCGTGATATTTCATTAACGGTCTCACCGGGCAGCTGCCTGGCCCTGATCGGCCGCAATGGCGCCGGCAAGACCACCCTGCTGCGCATACTGGCGGGGTTCTCGAAACCGGGAAAAGGGCAAGTGCATATTTTCGGACAGGAGCCCCGGAACGCGGAGGCGCGCCGGCGGATCGGATTCATCGGGCACGGCATCGCTGTGTACGACGAGCTTTCCGCAATCGAAAACCTGCGCCTGTTTGCGAAGCTATATCGTCTGCCGGACGCGGAGCGCGCAGCGCATGAGTGGCTAGAGCGCACGGGGCTAGAGCGTGTGCGGGACGGACTGGTGCGCGAATTTTCACGCGGCATGCAGCAGCGCCTCGCCATGGCACGCGCGTTTCTGCATGGACCTTCGGTGCTGCTGTTGGACGAACCCTTCACGGCGCTGGATGATCGCGCGGTGGCAGTGCTGCAAACCGTGCTGCGTAACGCGCTAGCCGAAGGGCGCACGGTGATCATGTCCACGCACCAGTTGCGCGAGGCGCTGGAACTGGCGACGCACGTGGCGCTCATAAATCGGGGCCGTATCGCGTTTCATGGCGAGCGCACTGACGAAATGTTGAGCGATCCGGGCTGGGTTTACTCTCGGTACGGAGAGAGCTGATGCGTTTCCTCAGCCAGGTGATGGTGATCACCACCAAGGACCTGCGCGCGGAGATGCGCACTAAAGAAGCAATTAACGCGTCGTTTGCTTTCGCGCTCGTCATTCTGCTGATTCTAAGCTTTGCGTTCGACCCAACCGAGGAGACCACGCGCGAGATCTCCGGGGGTCTCTTGTGGATCGTGTTCACCTTTGCCGGGACGCTGGTACTCAACCGCAGTTTCGCCCGGGAGCTACCCAATGACTGCCTGGACGCGCTAATCGCCGCGCCCGTGCCCGGAGCCGCGTTGTTTCTGGGCAAGGCGCTTGCCAATTTCGTCCTGATCCTCGCCGTGGAATTCGTGGCCTTACCGGTATTCGGTATCTTCTATAATGTCCGGTGGACGCGGCAGTTCTGGCCGCTGATGCTGGTCCTGGTCTTAGGGACGTGGGGGCTTACGTCGATTGGCACGATATTCAGCGCGCTAACGGTGAACATCCGGTTGCGCGAGGTAATGCTTCCGCTGCTGGTGTATCCGGTGATGATTCCGATGTTGCTGGGGGCGATGCGCTTAAGCGCGCTGCTCGTCGCCGGGCAACCGATCGCCGGCGACGACACCGTATGGCTCAAGCTCCTGTTTGGGTTCGATATCATCTATACGGCGCTTTCACTTGTGTTGATGGACACCGTTTTGCTGGGATAGACATATGCGACAAAAAGTAATCATTGCGATGCTCGCGCTCGTGGCGATTCTGCTGGTGCGAAATTTGTATACGATCTCCATGCTGCAGGATGAGATGAGACAAGGCCAGATCTTTCGCATCATCTACTTCCATGTTCCGGCGGCCGCGGCGGCTATGACCGGCTCGGCGGTGGCCCTGGTGGCCAGCATACTGTTTCTGGCGACGAAAAATTTTAAGTACGACGCGCTGGCAGTGGCGGTTACGGAAGTCGGACTGGCCTTTCTGGCGGTCAACCTGGTCACGGGCTCGATCTGGGCGCGCGTGATCTGGGGCGTGTGGTGGGCATGGGACCCGCGGCTCACTTCCGCGCTGATCTGCTGGATTCTTTACGCCGGATATATGATTCTGCGTCAGGCGCTCGAAGAACCCACGCAGCGTGCCACGTTTGCCGCCGTCTACTCGATTTTCGCCTTCACGGACGTTCCGATTGTGTACTTTTCGATCCGGTGGTGGAGAACCATACATCCACAGCCCGTGTTTTTTAGCAAGGAAGGGTCATTCCCTCCGGATTGGTCGCGCGCATTGCTGATCAATATGATCGCGATTTTCCTGTTGTACGCCGTCCTGACCATGATCCGTTTACGCCAGGAGCAGACCCAGCGCGAGATCGATTACCTGCGCCGAACCCTACACGCAATCTAGGCGAGAAAGACAAACATGCACCCTCACACCCCCACTCCGGTTGTCGCATTCATGCTGCAAGCGCAGCCGGGCTTTGACCCGATTCGCGACGAGATCGGTCGGTTGCAGCGGAACTTTCAGGGATTGATCTGGGGTTTTGTGGCTGCCTGGATGATTCTGGCTGCGTATACGTTGATGCTTACGCTCCGGGAGCGTAAGATTCGCCGCGAGATGGAACGCTTGAAAAGCATGGTGGAAGAAAGCGGGAGGCGGTAGCCGGACCGATGGATCGAAGACAGCTTTTGCGGATGGCCGGTGGCGCGAGCATGGCTGGCCTCCTCACGAATCGCCTTGGAAAAGCACAGGCCGCCAGCGCAACGCGAGGCATGGCTTCTCCGAAGATCCGCGACGTCTCCGTTATCGCCACCGCGCCCGCGGGCCTGCGTCTCACCGTCGTCAAGATCACTACCGATCAGGACGGCCTCTATGGCTACGGTTGTGCGACCTTCACACAGCGGGCGGAGCTGGTGAACGCGGCGGTTGCACAATATCTGAAGCCGTTTCTGGTCGGCAAGCCGGCGGACCGCATTGAAGACACCTGGCAGGCCTGCTACAACAGCTCGTACTGGCGCAACGGGCCGGTGCTTAATAACGCCATCAGCGGCGTCGACCAGGCGCTCTGGGACATCAAGGGTCGCCAGGCCGGCATGCCGGTGTATGAGGTGCTCGGCGGGAAGTGCCGCGAGGCTGTTGATTGCTATACGCACGCCGAAGGCGGCGAGATTCCCGAGGTCGTCGACAATGCGCGCAAGTTCATGGAACGCGGTTTCCGCCATGTTCGCGTGCAGGTGGGCGTGCCGGGCATGGACGGTTACAGCGCCCCGCATGGAGGCGCGCGCATCTCGGCGCTGCATTCCGGCCCGGTGTTCGAGCCACGCCCGGCAGCCCGGCGCGCGTTGCAATTATTCGAGGCTTGCCGGAAAGATCTGGGTTGGGAAGTCGAGTTGTTACACGACATGCACGAGCGCTACACGCCCAACATGGCCGTGCAACTGGTCAAAGACGCCGAGCCGTTCAAAATGTTTTTCATGGAAGACCCGCTGTCGCCGGAGAATATCGAATACTTCCGCCAGATCCGGCAACAGTGCGCGACCCCCATCGCCATGGGCGAGTTATTTAACAGCCCACACGAATGGACATCGCTCATTCGGGATCGACTCATCGACTACATCCGCATCCATGTTTCGCAGGCGGGCGGCGTCACGCCCTGCCGCAAGATCGCGGCCTTCGGTGAGATGTTCGGCGTGCGCACCGCTTGGCACGGCCCAGGCGACGTTTCGCCGGTGGGACACGCAGCTAACGCTACGCTCGACCTGGTATGTCCCAATTTTGGCATTCAGGAATACTCGCCCTTCAACGATCGCCTGCAGGAAGTCTTCCGCGGTTGCCCCGCGATGAATAACGGCTATTTGCATGTGAACGAGGCTCCCGGGTGGGGCATCGAAATCGACGAGAAACTGGCGGCGAAGTATCCGTACGGCAGTTTCGAAAGTGAAGAGCATCGCCGGCTGAACGGCGCATGGGGCGAAATCCGCAAGCGCGACGGAACCATCATCAACCAATAGCGGCTGCTATACTGGCTGGAAGACCTCGCGAGCCCGGAGAGATGGCCGAGTGGTTGAAGGCGCACGCTTGGAAAGCGTGTATAGGGGAAACTCTATCGAGGGTTCGAATCCCTCTCTCTCCGCCAGATATCAAAATCTCGTTCATTCTCGCCAAAGCCATTGGAATCGCTAGCACTTGCCCGGTTCGAAAGTCGTAATTGTTCAAACGGCTCCCGGAAGGACATCCGCAACTCCCCAGCCTTCCAGGATGCTTCTTGCAGCAGGAGGTGGAGGAGTTTGCGTTGCTCCGTCCGAGTTTGCTCTAAAAAGAGGTCAGCCGCTTTACTGGTGAGTGCCATCAAGTCGACCGCTTGACTTGCCAGCGGGAGGGTAGCAGCCTGCGCAGACAGCATCTTCTGCCGGAGTGCTTGTTGCTGCTCTCGGATGGCCGCAGCCTTCTGATCGTATACGCCTGCGTCAATCCTACCGTCTAGCCGGTCCTCGTAAAGCACATCCAGTCGAGCCTGTAAGCGTTCGACCTCAGCCTGCTGACGTCGCAGCGCCTGCTCGCGAGCGGCTTGTTCGGTCTGATATGACGTCACAAGTTCCCCCTCCAACCACTGCAAAATAGCGGGAGGTATGACGAACTCGCGCAAGGCATGTGTGAATTGTTGCCGCAAGGTTTCTTCGCGCGTATACGGGTCCGGGCACTTCCCTCGGTACCCAGTGCAGTGGTAGTACACATAAAGTCCCTTCTTCATCTCACCCACTAGGGAGCACCCGCAATGACCGCATCGAACCAGCCCCGAGAACGCGAAATCGTGTTTGACCTTACGATGCTTTTTCTCGTGCCGGCCGTCCAGGATTTCTTGACACCGTTCCCAGACCGCTCCCGCGACGAGCGCTTCATGCACTCCTTGATATCGGCTGCCACCGTAATCGAACTCGCCGGTATAAATGCGCTTGCGCAGAATCTTGTGCAGCGTGGTCACCGGGATCTTGTTTCGGCTTTTCCGAAACCGAAATCCCTCCTCGTATGCTTTCCTGGCAAGGCCTTTGAGCGAGTACTCACCTGAAGCAAACCAGGTGAACAGGTTCGTGATCATCGGACCTAAGACTAGGTCGGGAACGATGATCCGCTTTCCACCAGGGCCCAGGGTGTTGACGTAACCGAGCGGCGCAAACGATGGGAACAAGCCTTGGGCGGCCTTTGTACGCAGTCCCTTCTGGACCTCCTCCCGGAGGTTGTCGATATAGTTCTTCGCCATCAGAACCTTGATACCGTGCATGAACTTCTCCGACGACCGCGAGTCTTTCGTCAGAATCACGTTCTCCTTCACCAGATGGATTTCCAGATCCAACTCGTCAATCGTGAGATAGTCCTTAAAGTTCCGGTAGAGTCGGTCGGTCTTCTCCACCAACAGCACGCGACAGTCAGGGTGCTGCTCGAGGTAGGAGATCATCGCGGCAAATCCCGGCCGTCCGGTAGTCTTGGCCGTCTCCGCGTCCAAGAACTCCTGCTCGATGACCATACCCAACTGAGCCCCATAGGTCCGCAACAGCTCTTGCTGGGCGGGAATGCTATATCCCTGCTCCTGCTCTTTGCTTGAAACCCGCGCATACAGAACAGCTTGGGCGCTCGGTTGCGCCGTGTAGCGAGTTGCGCATCGTATCATGTTCATGGCGACATTTCGCATACTGTTAGACAACATTACCAAGTCCGGACTCTGCCGTCTTGGCCTGCTCGTCCCAGGCGCGGAGGATGGTCGCGAACTCCAACAGTCTGACGCGCACCCGCGCCCATTCCACATCGGTAAGAGCGCGACCAGCACGGAGACCGAGGGCGGCCCGTGCGGTATCCTCTAGGCGCCTTGGGGACGTCTCGGAGCGCTCGAGACCAGAACAGGTCGGAGGCGACGCCAATTCGCGTTCCTCCACTTCTTCTGCCCGGTTCGGTAGCAAGCTGGCTCGCGGATGTGTATCCGGCCAGCGGCCAGCATGGTGTTCTGTCTCGCCGCCCTGCTGTTTGCGCCCTGTCATCACGACAGTACGCTCGGTGTCCATGTGTGTTCTCCATCGCTGGCACTGCTCCAGCTCTGTAATGGCTGGAAACAAGAAGCCCGCAGCCCTTTTTGGTTGCGGGGCAATAGCAGTCTTTGATTTCAGGGGAAGCTACAGACTTTCAGATACCTGTGTGATTCGCCCACGACCGGAACCCGAGCCGATCCTATTGGCCGGCTATCCGCTACGCCCCAGAGAACCGTGGCGGTTCGCTAGTGCAGGGGCTTGCTGTGTTCGGGTTCCAAAGGCAATCTACGAACTTGTCTTCGTAGGGCAGTCCCAATAGAACAGGCAGCGAAAACGAGATTTCAGGACGGATCTTCAGGATTTTTATTCTTTTCGTTTTCAAAGGCTTCCGGGTCATAAGCCGCAAAGTGATCTCGGAGTTTCCGGCCCCACGGACGATCCGCTTCTAATGACCTCCTGACGGCCTCCAGGCGCGACCGGTCCCAACCGAGGTATTCCGCTGCCTCGGAAGACTGCAGATTCAGCGCCTCAAACCTCGCCTCTACGGCTGCAGTCTGGTCCGGAGGTAAACGCAAATCACGTCGTCCATGCTCCCAATCGACCTTTGCAATAGCACTGGATTCGACGTGTTCTGGGTGCTGCAGGGCGCTGCTCTGTTCAGGTGTCGGCGGCATCCACCGTTCTCGGTCCACTAATTCCTGTCGCTCCTGCCTTCGAGCCAACGCACAGCGTACCCGGGCCGGCGGATTCGCAACCGTTGCCGCGTCAGCTCGGTCGTGCACCATGATGTGGAGCGCGTCTAGAAATTTTTCAACGTTCAGACCAACCTCCTCCTCCAAATAGACCCAGGCTTCCTGACTGCACACTCTTCGAAGTACTACTATTAGTTTCGGAAATCCGTCTAACAGAGGGTTGTGCTTTTCCATTAACGCTCGGCGGCTGGAGAGCCGCGCCTCCACGTATTTGGCTTGCGGCGAAGTGCACGTTCGACCGTAGAAGGCTTTACGAAAAGCTCGCATCGCTGCATGGAGCCTCCGTAATTCTTGTCGGTGAAACCAGTCGTTCATCTCGACGAAGATCTGCTGCCTAGCTGGCAGCGAATCGACACCCCGGTCACGTAGTGCCTGGTCGATCTCTGGCCAGATCAAACGGAGCCGCGCCAGCTCGGCGGACTTCCATTCAGCCTCCAGCTCCGTGACAATGTTGAGAACTCTCAAAAGGGTTAACCAAAGTGCCTTTATCTCTGCAACGGGCAGCGCCCGCGTAGCGCAGAGTTGAGTTATGGTTGTAATCGCTAAGGCCAGGGTGTCGGCCAGTTCCCACCATGTATGCCCAGACAGGCGCTCGCGAAGCGCCGCTTCGGAGTCTATCAGATCGCAGAGCCGGCGCTGCTGTTCAGGGTCGGAAGCAGGTACTGTCGATTCCCTTGGGGGCTTGGTTGTCATTCGATTGGGTGTTCGCCATCAGGTAGCTGTGACCAGGAACGCCGCCACGACCGTCTGTACTTATCCGTCGTTCCTCTTATCCATCCTTGCTTTTAAGCTGCTTGACTCATTTGACTCATCGGTACCCTGCTCGTCGATTCCTTTCTGCCTTCGCGGGATTAAGTAATCGGACGACCACGCTTAGTCACACACTTACCCGTGCTGCAGCGGCTCTTTGAAGGTGTAACGTTTCCCGTAAGGATGCCGGCGTGAATGGCTTTTCCAAAAACTGCGTGTCACGGCGTCCACCTCGACGTGGAGCACGATGACGATGGGCCGCTGGCGCCCAAGAGGCAGCCAAGAAGATTATGCACCCTCTTCGTGCCAGCCGACAAGAGAATACCGGTTTTTGTCGGCTTGAGGCCGGAATTTTCCGGCTTGAGGCCGACATTTTCCGGCTTGAGACCGGTTTTTGCCGGTTCGAAAGTCCTTTTTCGGTGAACCGCGAGAAAACACTTTTGGTAGTAGCCGGTGACCAGGAGGGTAGTCGTCACCCGCAAAACGAGACAGAGGCCGTAGCGTAAGCAGATTACAACTCTAAGCAGGAGAACTTTCGCCCACCCCAGCACCGCCATCGCCACTATGCTGATTATCCCTGCCTGCGGACACACGAGAACGGAGGAGGAGGAGCAGTTCACTTCATGCTCTTGTCGATGAGGGGAACTTCTCGCGCGCGACCCACTTGAATACCAGGTTGTCGGAAGATACAAATATCCTGGAAGTTTGAGTAGCCGTGCTGTGGGATATTCTCGAGTCCCGCTACCACTCAGCCCTTGCACGGAACGGGCATACAACACTGCAAGTATACACCAAAATGTTTCCGCCCTACCCACCATTCTGGGACGAACTGCTCGCCCATTGTTCTCCGAGCATCTCCATTGACAACTGATCGGCTACGACCTCGAATCCTGCGGCGAAGCGATTGACCCGCTTCACAAGTGCACCAGCAAAATTGTTCGTGAAAAAGCTGTACGAATGATTTTGCAGGTAATCAAAGCAGAAATCCGTGAGATCTTTCATCGTGCGGCTTTCAAACCGCATGACGGGCCCGAGAAGGTCAAGCTAGCGAACCTGGAAGAACTGAAAGTGACCCTGGGCAGCTATCGCTTTGCTGGCCAGTATCAGCAGCGGCCGTCGCCGGCCGAAGGCGGCATCTTCAAGCGAGGCTGGTTCCGCTTTTGGATACCCGCAGGTATGGACTTGCCTCCCTTCCAGATAAGGACCTCAGATGGGAAGACACTGGTCATCCCAGTCGTCCGGGTTCCGGCAGAGTTCGACATGGTGATTCAGTCCTGGGACATCGGTCCGGAGGTCTTTCTGACACTAGCATCAGTCGAGGAGCACAATACTTAGGGATGGACCCGGTCTCTCAATTCGCTTTCTCAGGTGGGCCACGAATCGATGTGCTGAACGCTGGGGCGCAAGAAGTGGCAAGAACCAATGGATTACAGGGCCCGCCAAACGCCGACCGCACGTCGCCCGATGCGCCGCAAGATATATCGACAGGCGACCGCCGAGGATGGAGGCCGTCGCGATGCCATTGACATATTGACGCCATCTCAGACTATTTCGGGCGGCCTGCGATATTTCTTGGCCAGTTCGGGTGGGTACATCTCTGTGACGCTACCAACAGTGGTCGAAAAGATGGCGTGGCGGAAGCCCAACGGATAATCAAGGTCATCCGAAATCTCGACGAGGGGCCGGACGACACACGACTCGACTTTTGCCGACTTAAAGTATTCGGCGACCTGCCCGGTCACAAACCGTTGGTTGTATAACGGCCAAACGATGAAGAAGTCTTCTCCCGACCACTGGCGCTCGTCGATCAGTTGCCTGGGATCCTTCAGTGGACTGTACTCCCTCAGGGTACAGCCCTTGCACTCGCTTACGAGACGGATTCCCGATTCCTGATTGCCCGGCACATTCGCGTGGATCACTACCGAAAGACAAGCCGCACGGCTGCCCGCGAGGCGTCGCTGGAGGAAGGGCCCGAGGTGGCAGCGGCGCTCCCGGCAGCATCCAGCAGAGCGCCGGATCTGGAAGACCTTCTGGCGCCACTTCCGGAGAGCCAGCGCGAAGTGATCGAGATGTTGAAGGTCGCGGAAATGTCACTGGAAGAGGTAGCTCGCGCTACTTCCTCGAGCGTAGGGTCCGTGAAGCAGAAAGCCCACCGGGCTTATGAGAAATTAAGGGAACGGTTAGGCGGTCTGGGCCTGAGCAAAGGGCGTGCGGGAGGTCTTTCGTGAAGGATAGAGAGATCGACGAAATCCTGAAGCAGGCGGCTCAGGCTCCTCATGACGTGGATCCGGCTTTGCTCGACCGTGTCGCCAGTTCCATCGGGTCCTCGATGCGGCCGGTACGTCCGCTGCCGCCGGCATGGGTCCTGGCAAGCGGGCTGGTTCTGATCTGCGCCGCCGTTGCTCTGGCCGGCGCGGCCCGATCAGGATTCTACGGCATTCAAAAGCTGAGCGTTCTAGAATGCTTGCTGATTTTCCCCACGCTGGGCATCCTCATCTGGCTGGCGGCAACGACATGCGTCAGCGAAATGATCCCCGGAATCCGGCATCGCGTGGCCCCCGGGTGGCTACTGGGAGCCGGCAGCCTGGCGCTGCTTGCCGTTTTTGCGGTCCTGTTCCGCGACTACCGGACCGACCGCTTCGTGTCCCAAGGGCTCGTCTGCCTGACTGCAGGGCTGCTCCACGCGATTCCCGCTGCCCTTGCGAGTTGGTTGCTTCTACGGCGGGGGTTTGCAGTGAATTCCGTTGCCGCCGGACTGGTGGCGGGCACACTTGCGGGTCTGGCCGGAGTGACCATGCTGGAGCTTCACTGCGCGAATCTCCAGGCCCCGCACGTGATGCTCTGGCACACCGCAGTGATACCGGTAAGCGCGACCGCGGGAGCCTTGCTGGCGTGGTTGCTCCTTTCCCCGCCCTCACGAGCACTCCTCAATAAGCATTCAGGTTGACCGCAAACGGAGGGTCGACGCTCCCTGCCGACTTAACACTTCTGACCATGTCACACATCGTGCAGATCCGTCCCTTAGGATTTGGCTGTCACATTTTGCGAGAATCCTCCCGCCTGGTGCGCGTCCTGGCGTCCGCACCCCGGCACAGCCCGGCTCGGCGGCTGTTACTGGGATAGTCTCCGAAGGGATCAATACGGAAAACCTGTCTCGCCGATTGTTGCAGGGTGAATCGAGGTGGGAATAAGCGGACGGGTTTGCGCCATATACAGTGCGGTGAGCGACACGACCTTCAGCACTGTAATTCCTAAGCTTCTGCCATTTCGGGTCCCGAGCCGGATCGGGCGGGTAGTGGAACATGCCCTAGGTATTGACCGGCTCGCGGGCGTCTATACAACCCTGCGAGCGATGAGTGATGAAACCCCGCTCGCTGAGAGACTTCTGAAGCATCTCGAGATTACCGAACGAGTGTCGCAGAAAGATTTGGAACGGATACCACGGCATGGGCCGGTCCTGGTGGTGGTCAATCACCCTTTCGGCATTCTGGAGGGAGCTGTCCTGCTGACGTTGATAACCCGGCTTCGTTCCGATGTGAAGTTCCTGGCGAATGGCATTCTTGAAGCCATCCCTGAAATCCGCAACTTGCTAATCCCAGTCGATCCGCTCGGCGAGAAAGTCGCGCGGAATAACCATACAGGAGTGAGGAACGCTGTCGAATTCCTGGCAGCAGGAGGGCTGCTGGTCATTTTCCCTGCGGGAGAGGTGTCCCACTTCCAGTGGAAGGAGCGTTCCATCACTGACCCGAAGTGGAATCCTGCGATTGCGCGCATGCTCGCGATTGCCAGTCGCCGGGCACAGGGTATCTCGGTTATCCCGGTTTACGTCGAGGGATCCAACAGCCTGCTCTTTCAGGCGGCCGGATTGGTTCACCCACGTCTCCGCACTGTAATGCTGGGGCGCGAGTTGCTGAACAAGCGCCGAGCGACTGTTGAAGTCCGAATCGGCAACCCGGTCGCCGCCGAGAAGCTACTGGCGATTCCCTCCGAAGAGGAACGAACCGAGTACTTGCGCTGGCGGACATATCTGCTCGCGGCGCGCCACGAGTATAAGCCAAAAACAGCTCTGCCATTTGTGAGGGCCGGCGCACGTCTGGCCGATTTGAAGCCGGTTGCCCCGCCTCGGGGCGTTGCCGCCATGGAACGGGAAATCGCCGGTTTGCCAGCCTGCGGCCGGCTAGCTACTTCGGGAGAACTGTCCGCCTACTTGGCAAGGGCAGAGGAGATCCCGGCTGTCCTAAGAGAGATTGGCAGACTTCGGGAGCTGACATTTCGGGCCGCGGGTGAAGGCACCCGCAAATCCATCGACCTGGATACATTCGACTCGCACTATCTCCATCTTTTCATCTGGAATGAGAGCAAGCGGGAGATTGTTGGGGCCTACCGTCTGGCTGGCACAGATGCGGTGCGAGGCAAATTCGGAATTCGCGGGCTGTACACTGGCACTCTTTTCAAATACGGCGAGGAATTTCTCGATCTTATGGGGCCGGCCTTGGAATTAGGACGGTCATTCGTCCGGATCGAGTACCAAAAGGGATTTGCGCCGCTCCTGTTGCTGTGGAAAGGAATCGGGAAATTCGTAGCGCTGAATCCACATTACAAAACTCTGTTTGGGCCGGTCAGCATAAGCAATCAATACCACTCGATATCACGCCAGCTTATGGTTTCCTTTCTGGAGCGTCACGCTTCGCTCAAGGACTGGGCCGGACTCGTCTCAACTCGAAATCCGTTTCGGCCGCGCGATAAGCAGCCGCAGGCTTTCCCGAGTGCCGCATTCGATTTGGACGATCTTTCGGCAGTAGTGTCCGATCTGGAGTCCGGTGATACTGGTGTGCCAGTGCTGTTACGACAATACTTGAAGCTCGGTGGAAAGCTCCTGGGTTTCAACGTAGACCCGCAGTTCGCCGACGCGTTGGATGGGTTGATCGTCGTTGACCTGACGAAGACCGAACCAAAACTGCTGGACCGCTACCTTGGCAAGCATGAAGCTACCCAATTTCTCGCATTTCACAGAGGAAAATATGGAACACACTAAGACATTTACGATTCTGAGCTGGGTCCTGCGCGGGATTGCCGCAGTGATCCTTCTGCAAACCCTGTTCTTCAAGTTCAGTGGAGCGAAGGAATCCGTTTACATCTTCACCGCGGTGGGGATGGAGCCTTGGGGACGGATCGGCAGCGGCGTGGTAGAGCTGATTGCGTCGATTCTCTTGCTGGTCCCCAGAACGGTAGTTTACGGCGCCGGCATATCGCTTGTGGTGATCAGCGGGGCCATCTTCTTCCACCTGACGAAACTGGGAATTGCGTTGCCGGCGGTGGATGACAAAGGCGAATTATTCACGCTTGCGGTCGTCGTATTCGTTTGTTCGGCTGGAGTGCTGATCCTGCATCGAAACGAACTGCCAGTGTTCACCTCGGTGTCACCCAGCCTGCAATAAGAAGTAGGTTACGGACTTCTGGGGGCTTGGGACGAAATGGACCACCCGCCGCCGAGAGCTTTGTATAGAGCTACGAGATCGGTCGTGATTATGCTTTGACTTTGGGCCAGGAGATCTTGGTTCGTGTACAGCTCGCGTTCGGCATCGAGCACGTTGAGAAAGTCCGCCAGGCCAGCTTTGTATTGTACGTTCGCGAGTTCCAGAGCCGTCTGGTTGGCTCGCACTGTTGCCTCCAGCCGGTCACGCCGTTCTTGCTCGTTGGCGTAATTCACGAGTGAGTTTTCCACGTCCTCCAGCGACGCCAATACAGCCGCCTGATAGTTGTCAAACGCCTGTTTGACGCGCGCCTTTTGGATTGCGATGTTCGACCGGATTCGTCCTCCGGTGAAAACGGGCAGTGTGATGGAAGGCCCCGCAGAGAAGAAGTTACCCAGCCCTAGCGTCAAGTCATGAAGCTGGGTGGCCTGACGTCCGGCCGTACCGAGAAGTGTGAAGCGTGGAAAGTAATCGGCCTTCGCCTGTCCTACCCTGGCCGTAGCCGCTGCCAGTTGCGCCTCTGCCCGCTGAATGTCGGGCCGACGTTCCAGCAGATCCGAGGGGATGCCCGTGGGCACGTTGGCAGGCACCGGAGGAACCTTGGCTGGATTCCCGAGCTCAACATCGAGGGCTCCTGGGTTTTGTCCCGTCAGAACGCCGAGTCGATGAATGGACAAGGCGATGCTGCTCTGAAGCATGGGTACCTGGGCACGCACGGACTCCAGTTGCGCTTCGGTCTGCGCCACATCTCTCTCCGTCTGCTGACCTGCCTGCGCCAACGCCCGAGTGAGACGCAGCGTATCCTCTGCGACCGCGATATTCTCTTCCGCGATGGCGAGACGGAGCTGGAAGCCGCGCGACTCCGCATAGAATCGGCCCACATCTCCCAGAACGGTAATCAAGACGTTTCGCCGGTCCTGCTCGGAGGCAGCCAAATCAGCGGTTGCTGCCTGCACTTCGCGGCGGATCCGGCCGAATACGTCTGCTTCCCACGACGCATCGAATGATCCACGATAGCTGTTGAGTTCGAAAGAAGATGGGGGCACGTTTCGTAAGGGAGCGACGAAAAGCTGCCGGTCGCGGTCTGCCGAGATGACCGCGTTGACCTGCGGAGAGTAGTCGGATTTCGCGACTCTCCGCGCCGCCCGCGCCTCTTCGACGCGTGCGGTGGCCAGCTTCAAATCGAAGTTCGCTTCCACGGCGCGCTGGATGAGCGAATCCAGTTCGGGGTCTTGGAATGTTTTCCACCAGAGGTCCGTCTGCGGCTCGATTCCGGCCGAAGTGCCGCGAACAGCCGAAATGGTCCATTGCTGGGGAACAGGGATTTGCGGGCGCTGAAAGTTCGGGCCTACTGCGCACCCGGCAAGAACCAGAGCCAGTGTGATCGGGGCGAATCTAGGCGCGAGCTTCACCGTGTGCCCCGCCCGCGGACAGCCGGCGTTTCGATGTAAACGTCCATCTGTTGGCCGTCATAGACGGAAGCGTTCGCATCCTTGAAGCGATAGATTACCTGGAGGACGCGCGTATCCACCCGCTCGGTTGCATCGCCAGTGAGCGATTTCTTGGGAACCACATATGGCTCGAAGCGGACAAATTCCAGCGGGTAGGTGATCCGGCTATTACCGCGCAAATGGGCGATGGCTGAAACTCCAGCAGGGATTCTCCATGCATCGTTCTCGTCGATGTCGGTTCGCAAGTGCACATTTTTGCCGCCTCCGAACACCATGAGAGGGTCGGCGAGCGGCCCGCATTGAGCGTACTGGCCCAATCGCACTTTGTTCTGAAGAATTGTGCCATCGATAGGCGCTGCGACCGTCAAACGAGTAATCTTGATTTCGGCCTGACGCACAGCAGCCGCCGCCTGCTCGACATCGGCCCGCGCAATGTCGAGGTCAGGCGCCCACGTGCCTGCGTTCAGGAGCGCCAGATCTTTCTCCGCTTGCTCCAACCTGGCTTTCGCGGCTAGATCGTTGAGGCGCCGGCGCTCCACATCCTCCGCTTTGACGGCGCGGCGGTCCGTGACGCTTTCGATGAGGCGGACCTGCACGTCAGCGTCGGCTAGCAGGCTTTAGCCTCGGTCACTTTTGCTTCCGCCGGCGGGATTTCTTCCGCGCGCGGCGCCTGCTGGAGTTTGTGCAGACGCGCCTGAGCCGCTCGGAGAGCAGCTTTCTTTACGCCAAGGTCGGCGGCCAGCTCGCGGTCGTCGAGCGAGAACAACCGTTGCCCTTTGCGTACTCGATCTCCTGCTTTCACGTACAAGCCGGTGACCAGCCCTGAGACAGAACAGCTCAGCTCGACGTTCTCCGACTCCGGCTCGACCAGGCCGACGCCAGCGACCATTGTGTCGGAAGCCGGCTCCGGTGGAGCAGCGGGTGGAACTGTCACCGGGCGAACCGAACGCGCGGCATACGTCCAACTAATGGCAAAAACTAAACTCAGGATCGCGACTGCAAGTAGCACATAGCCTTTCATAAATTTTGCACCGAATGTATTCGTCAACCGTCGTGTTCACGAGAGCGTTCCCGATAACAGAGCACCGAGTCCTCGTCTTGTTCGACTCGCGTGACGCGGCCGTCCTCCATATGGGCGATCGTGTCGGCAAATTCGAAGACACGGCTGTCGTGGGTAACTACGATGACCGCGCGGTCAGGGCGCACTGCGACTTCCGCCAAAAGCTCCATCACTCTGTGGCCGGTATTGGCATCGAGCGCTGACGTCGGCTCGTCGCAGACAATGAGCCGCGGATCGTGGATTAGTGCCCGGGCGAGGGCCACTCGTTGCTGCTCGCCGCCTGAAAGCTGCGAGGGAATCGCGTGGAGACGGTCTCCGAGACCCAAGGTACCGAGCAAATCTGCGGCTCTCCCGAGTGCCTCCCTACGCTTCCATCCCGCGACGAAAAGCGGCACGCCTGCGTTCTCGACAGCCGTCAAGGCGGGAAGCAAATTGAACTGCTGAAAAACAAAGCCCAAGTTCTCCCGGCGAAACCGGATCTGTTCGGCACGTGACAGAACGGCAGGCCGCCGGCCAAGCACGGCGAGATCGCCATCCGTGGCGTCAAGCAGCCCGGCGATGATGGATATCAACGTTGTTTTACCGCATCCCGACGGCCCCACCAGCATGGCCATGTCACCCATCCGGATGCGCAGATCCAGACCGCGCAGTACCTGGATTCGTGTCTCGCCAGCTTCAAACCACTTTTCGATGCCTGTACAAAGGACCGCGTCGCTCATCTTTGATTAACCTCGGAAAACGATCGCCGGTTCCAGAACCAGCACCTTACGGATGCTCAGCACGCTGGCCGCGAGAATCATGAAGACCACCAGGACTCCGGTCCCTGCCAGGATCTGCCAGTACAAAACGATCCCTCGCGTAGCCTCCTGGTGCGAGATGATCAGGAAGAACAGCGCGGCTAACCCCATGCCAATGGCGTAGCCCACTGCTGCCGCCACGAATGCCTGGAGCAAAATCATTTTCACGACGCCGAGGTTTGTTGCGCCAATCGCTTTGAGGGCGCCAAACTGTTTCAAATTCTCGAGCGTGAAGATATAGAAGGTCTGTCCGGCTACGATTGTGCCTACGATGATGCCGATGGCGACGGTGAGGCCGAAATTTATGGGGATACCAGTGTGATGGAGATAATAAGAGATCGTTTTCCAGCCGAATTCTTCACCTCTGACGGCCTCGAGACGCGTTCCGGCACGAATGCGCCGCGCGAGTTCCGAGACCGGCAGGCCGGGCGCCGCCTTTACGAGCACGAACGACAGCAGCTTTCTTTCGCGCCCGACGAACTGCAGAGCCTGGCTGTACCTGGTGTAGAAAACAGTAAGCGACATAAACGGCGGCGACGGATTCGCAATGCCGACAATTTTTGCCCGATGGTCGTTCATCTCCAGGGTCTTTCCCAGGGCAAGCGGCTCGCCGGGAAAGAAGAAGTGATATCCGGCGAGATCAATCAACACGGCGTCGGGATCTCGCAGATTCTGAACAGAGCCTAGAATCATTTGACCGGGCGCAGGCGCGCCGGCTAGGGAGGCGTCATCGAGCCCCAGCAGCAGGGTCTGACGGAATTTGCCGTCGGAGGCGATCGCACGCGACTGGCCTTTGAAAAATGGCACGGCCCAGCGCACACCGCTAATGCTGCGCACGCGGTCGACGTCGCTGTCTTTCAACGAATAGATCTCGTCGATGTAGGCGGTCGCGGGGTCCATCACCCAGAGATCCGCCGCGGTCACGTCGAGAATCTGCGAACGGGTACGGTTCATGACGCCCGTTACAAGCGATGCCTGCTGCGCAATTAGAAACGAACTGAACGCGATAGCGAAGACCAGACCCAAGTATTTGGCGCGATCGCCGGTGAGCATGCGTAGCGCGAGCCAGTTCATGGCGCCTGACGTGCCTCGCAACTTCGCGCTGGATGGCGGTAATGGAGTGATGGGCTCCGCAGCGGCTACGCCATCAGGAGCACCGGCGATTGTGTCTGTGCTTGTAAGAAGCCTCATGCGCTATTCCTTTCGTATGCCAGCCGGCCTACCGTGTCGCCATTGCTTTACCGTTGCCGAAACCTTGCTGGGCCTTATCGTAAACACGAGGCTCGTGATCAACGCCGCGGAGTGGTACCAGTTTCTGAAGCTCCGGTCGCCTCAAATACGCGCTGGCGAACATCCATATTCCGATGAGCATGGGAGGCGCCAGGGTCTCCCGGGCGATGATGTGCGTCACAATCGCCCCGCCGAGATACCCCGTTAGCAGGAACGTTCCCAGGATGGACGTCCGCGGTATCAGGTAAAGGGCCAGGCAAGACAGCTCCAAAATCCCGATCGGCAAAATGGCCGCATCGGGCAGACCAGCGTGAGTGAGCCCCGCAATGACCTTCGGTATATGAGCAAGTTTGGAAATACCACTCCCCAGAAGAGCCAGCGTAACCAGGGCTGCGAGCCCATTTCCCAACCACAATCGGACCTTCGAGGTGCTCTGCGTACTTTTCGATGTCATTTCGATTCTCCCTTTCTCGTCTCTTGTTGCAGCATGACTTTCTCCCGCACTGAAGACCGGGACAAGACAATTTCTGTGACAGGTTCGAGAGACCTCGATGATGACGGCTCAGCCCGCCAGGTGCTCGCTGTGCCAACCCTTGATCGTCTGAGCTACAAGGTCCGGATCGTCGCACATTGGGAAGTGGTTTCCCTTGGCAACTATCACCTGCACGGCACCGGGAAACAGTGCCTTCCACCGCCGCTGAAAGCCGAAGGGATCATTGCGCTCGCCAAAGATCGTGAGAAGCGGAAGACGGGCGAACGGCCCAGTGAGTGCATCTGCGACCTGCTGGTACAACTCGTCACAGGACCGCGCGTCGCTCATATAGGCGTGGAATGCTCTGCGGCCGTCACGGCCCATACCCGCCCGGAAAGCCCGGCGACTGTCGTCATCGAAATGCCGGCCGACGCCGAACGACGTTGCTGTGATGCGCGGGAGGAATCCGGTCCACGCGTCCATTTCGCGAACAACGCCACTGCCCATAACAGCCAGCATGCCGCGCAAGGCCGCGCCCTCTGGTCGCCAGCCGAATGCGTTCATCGCGACGATTCCACACACTCGCTCGGGAACTCCGCTGGCGCCGGCAATCCCCGCAGGGCCACCGAGGTCGTGCAATACAAGGGTGATCTCATCCAAATCAAGCTCTTCTATTGCTTGCCTCACCGCGCGGGATGCGAAATCCAGGCTGGTTGCTGATCCGGGTACCGGTGTGCTGCGCCCGTTTCCGGGAGCATCGAAACATATGCAGCGAAAATCGGCGGCTAACCGCAGGATCAGGTCACGCCAGATGAACGACCACGTTCCCGTATGTACGAACAGCAGTGCGGGACCATTCCCTACGTCAGTGACGGCCAGCACGGAATCATCCGTCCGGACACCGAAGGTATCAAACGGCCACACACTATCAGGCAGCCAGCTCGGGCGAGCGAGCGGGACGGTTCGAGCGGCTAAGCCAGCGTTACGCTTCATATGTCATGCCTCCCTACGAAATTCCTTTCGTACCGGAAGACCAGTTTGAAGCGAGTTTTGTGACGAGGCTTACGGAATGAGAGTGCAGCTGCGTCTCAGCAAGGCGCAGCCGGCAAGGGTGGCAGATGAGCCAATTTCTCAGGGTTGGTCACGATGTAGATGTTGCGAATCTGTCCGTCGGTGATGTCCAGTGTGAATACGCTGTAGGGGCGCCCCTCGAGATAGCCCACGATGCCGGGCTGGCCGTTGATTTGCGCCATGCGTCTCACCAGGTTCTTGGGCACCAGCTTACGGGGAGCTCGGAGCACGAAACGCACTACATTCTCGCGCCCGTAAATTGGGTTTGGCACCGCGACCGTCTTACCGCCGCCGTCCGAATAGAGCACGATTTCACGGGAGAGAAGAGCGAGCAAGCCCTCCATATCGCCGCGCGAGGACGCCTCCAGAAATCGTTGCAGAAGTTTTTCTCGCTGTTGCGGCGAAGGATCAAAGCGCGGGCGGCTCTCGGTGAGATGTTGCCGTGCCCGGCTAAGAATCTGCCGGCAATTGGCTTCACTCTGCCCCAGAATCGGCGCGATCTCGGAGTACTCGTACTCGAAGACCTCACGGAGCAGGAAAACAGCCCGTTCCAACGGAGTCAGGCGCTCCAGAAGCACCAGGAACGCCATGGAAAGGGAATCGTCGATTTGAAAAGTGGCCGAGGGATCGGCAGCCGGGCCTGTCACGATGGGTTCGGGCAGCCACTGGCCAAAGTACTCTTCACGCTGCACTCGCGCGGACTGCAGATGATTGATGCACAGCCGGCTGATGATGGTCACCAGAAAGGCTCGGGGTGAATGAATCTCAGTACCGGACGCTCGCTGCCAGCGAATGAACGTTTCCTGCAGCATATCCTCGGCGTCGGCTACACTTCCCAACATTCGATAGGCGATGGAAAACAACAGCCCCCGGTATTCATTGAATACGTTCAGCCGATCCTGAGATAGCGCCTCGTCGGAACCCGGCGCCGGGAGCCCCGTGTCCGGCGTGGAGCGCTTGTTTTCCTGGCGATCGTGTTCATCCTGCATGCGGGTGTAAAGTGCGCCTTTCTGCCGCGCTCGACGCAGCCACACTGGCCGTCGGCCGGAGTTCCACTCATTTCGTTAGACCGGCCACAAACCATTTTTGTGACGGTTCAAGGAAGAAAATGTATGGGGCGGCACAAATAACGCGTTTTGTTACGAACCCCTTTCTCCCTGCCCCGAAATCGTGAGGCCCTCATGCTGTGACCTGATGCGAATCCACTTCGACAAAATGTAAAAGCCCCGGTCTTCGAAACCCGCGCGTTCGTAGAGCCCGTGAACTCTTGGGTTCGAGTGCTCTACCTCGAGGTGAACGGTTCGGATACAGTGACGGCCACAATATCCAACCATCTGATGCAAAACCAGCGCGCCAATCCCTTGGCCACGGAATTCCGGGCGTATGTAGAACTCATCCACGAAGGCGTCGCGCCCGTGGAACTCGAGGCTAAATCCAAAAGTCAATACCAGAAATCCGATCGACTGCCCGTCCACTTCAATTAACCAGAAAATCCCATAGGCCTCGTTCGCGAGAAGTTCGCTGATGGCTCGTTGCGCATCACTGGCGCGCCAGGGAATCCGGTCCTCCGAGTGGAAATCTGTCATCATGGCCATGATCTCCGGGATGTCCCGAGGGCCAGCCCGCCGTAGCACGGGACCGGGATCGAGCGCTCGATCTACATTCATAGGAATTCGAATTACCAGGTATCTCCGCCACCGGGCGGAGGCCAGTTCCCGAGCATCTGCCGCAGTTGCACGATGCGTCCGAGATGGTACGCATTATGCACGGCGAGATTTGTTAGCAGTTCCTGCAAGGTCAGCGGCCCTGTGTCTGATCCGGGTTCCACGAGCGTGGAGTGCTGTTCCTCCAGGCGCGCCAATCCTGCCATGCCGCAAGCGCCCGCGAGTCCTTCCTGAAATCGAGCGACCAATTGCTCCCACTCCGCTTGGCCGATCGTGTCGAGTCTTTGCCAACCCAGCTCAGCCCGTTTAGGGTACGGCAGCGCCTCACCTTTCGCCCATCGCAAGAAATAATCTTGCCAATAAACGATATGCCACAGCTCCTCAGCCATGGAGTGAGGAGCACCCCCGGGCCGCAGTGTGCAAATGCCGTTCGGAACACTTTCGACCACGCGACCCGGCGGAGTGAACGCCGCGTTCCCGACGAGTAACCTTTGGAGTTCGTTAGGAATAACTCACCTCTGGCCGTCATCTGCCGGCTAGCTTTGGCCAATTCTGATCTGCTTTTTGAATTCTGCCTTTAGTATCCTTTTTCCAGTCCTCGCGAACCTGCTTGTCGTAATTGAGATAGAGTTTGCCTTCGATAATGGTCCACGCCTCCGGATCGATCGGCGCCGTGTGCCCTTCGCTCACGCCATAAGCACAGAACCCGCCATATTGCGGAGCATAGCGATCTGGTTCTTTAGCAAAAGCATCCCGACGAGCGGCGCTCGAAAATCGCCACATCGCTCCCTTCCACTGGAACTGGTAAGCCGGGTTACCTTTCTCCGGCTTTCCATCTTCGAAGTAAGCCACCGGATCGTATCCTTTGATGGCCAATCCCGCACTCGTTTTGTTGACCTTGTCTGCCATCTGGAAACCCAGCAGCAACGCAGAAATGAAGATCGCACTGATACTCAACGTTGTCATAGGTTCTGTAATCCGTTTCACGTTTCCACCTCAAAGTTTGAAATGCCCGCCGTGCTCACAGATCGAGACGGCGGGCGGTCACTCGGTTCCTAACCTATTAATCGAGTCGCTGGGCGATAGGGCAATTAATTGAGAAGCCGCTACTCCCGAACTTATTGCCGCCCGGCCCCGTGATGAGGCCATCTTGTACGAAAGTGAGAATCTGGAACTCTTCTCGCACCTGGCCACGGAATCCCTGACTGATGGCAGCCTGGGTCCATGAGAACAATTGCGCGTCCCAGACCGGGCTGTAATCGGTCGCTATTGTGGGGATGCCGCCCAGGACATTATTCGGCCTGGCTCCATCTGCCAGATCTGCGGACAGGCCTTGGCGCAGTGGATTTTGGCAGCCGCCCGACTCGGGTCCATTGGTGGCAATGAAGATGCGCTCAATGGGGCTGGTGAAGCTGTCATCCCGGCCCAACACGATGTTCTGCATCAGCGGCGCGTAGGTGTTGTGTTCGATGGCCGCCGCCAGTGGGATACTCGCCTCGGTGGACAAGTACCACACGGGACGACCGAAGCTGAAGCCGTTGATCACGTTCAAAGTCACAGTCATGTTGATGGGATCGATAGCCACAACCTGGTCGTGCACCTTGCTGTAGTCCACGCCGCCGTTGGGGAAATTGATGTCGTTAGCTCCTACGCCGAATGCCATCATGGGCGCATTGTAGATGACACCTCCGGAGTTCAACACTCGGACCAGCGGACTGTAATCCTTGTCCCCAATGGCGCCAGGCTGCGCAGACTGAGGAGGAAATTCCGCGCCGGGAGGGCCAGGAACGATACTACGCACGGGCGAAAAATCCACCGTGCCTTTATCGAACACTAGATTGCCATTCTCATCCAGGTTTGCGGTTCTGGCTCCGTTGGCTGCGTAACTGAGCTTAGCCGAATAATTCAGACCCAAAAGAGTGGCCACGCCCTGATCATCGACATCCGTCAGGATGTACCAAACCGTCTTCTTGCTACCGGCTATCGATCCCTGGTAGAGCGGCAGCGTGATCGTGCCCTTTGCGGCGTCAATCGTACCCGACTTGAGCAACTGGACGGGCCCGACCAGGCTCAAATTGCTCTCGGATGGCGGCGGCCCGAAGTACGATAGATTGACCGCCGCGCCTACAGATGCCGGCGCCGGCAGAAGATTGCATCCGGGTCCGGATCCGATCGGTCCGGGTCCAGGTCCTTGGTCGGTATTGAAGGTGGTTGATCCGGTGGAAGTGTCTGTCAGCGCTGCGGGCCGCGGTTCCGGTGCGGCGCGTCTCACGCGAATGTGTAAATCTGCCAAATTCGCCCCGCTCAACGTGTTTGCGGCTGCAAGTATTGCGATGGCCACATAATAACGCAAGGATGTCTTTGCTCGGCGTGCTACTAAGTTCGGACCTGAGCATCGAAGGTTATCCTGATAATTAACATACTCGTTCATTCGTTCGGACTCCTTTTCCTAAGTGAGAGGCATTGTCAAGGTAGCTTTCATCCGTGTACATCCCGAAAGCAGCGACAGTTATTCTGGTGAATGTGTAAACTCTGCCAAGTAACGTGGACCGCATGGAGTTACGATTGTAAAAATTCGAGTAGCCCGGTTTCGGAGCAGCGCAATTAGCGAACTTGCCGTTGGGCACCCGTGAATCGCGCAGTGAAGCTGCGCTTCCATGAATCGGGCAGCGGGGAATGGAGAACACGTTCGAGTTGAGCGCGATCCGGTTCAACACCACCGGCAAGCTGCAAGACCTCCGCTGTGCTCACGAGCCCGGGGCCGGTGGCGACACGTTTAATCACGTCCCCGGCGCCCACTTCACCTTCGGTGATGACTGAGAAATAGAAGCCTGAGCGGCCGCTGAACCAGAACTTCTCGATCAGGTCGCTCCGGCCGAACTTGATTCCGAGCTTGTAGCAGGGCGTCCGCGGTTGAGTCACCTGCAGAACAGCGGAACCAATGCGAAACTGATCGCCGATATACACGGACGCCTCATCGAGCCCTGCGGTCGTCCAATTTTCGCCGAACATGCCATAGGGCAATTCCGTGCCGGGTAATTCCGCAGCCCAGTATGGGTAGTGCTCCACGGGGTAGCAATAGACGGCCTTGTCCGGGCCGCCGTGAACCGTCAGATCCGCCTGCCGGTCACCAGCGAGGTTCAGTTTGTGAACGGTGACTCTTCCGGTGACCGGTGTTTTGAAAATTCCAGTGAGGACGGTGCCGTCGCGAAACCCGACTTCTGGGGGTTGTCCGACGTTGACGGATATCACGCGCGCGTCTGGCATATCGTCCTAGTCAGACTGTTTGCTCTAACGCTAGCGGAACCTTTGGAAAGTCTACATCAGTTTGGGCCACCAGGTTTAGATAATTCGTCAAGAGGTTGAGGGCGACGTGCGCCACGATTTCGACGATCTCGCCATCGCGATATCCGGCGCCGCGAACTAAATCCAGGTGCTCTTCGGAAACCACAGCGCGCTGGCTTACAATTCGCTTGGCGAACTCCAGGCCTACGGCAACTTTCAAGTTAGCAGAATGTGCGCGCCGGCTACTGTCGATCTCTTCGGTGTTCAGTCCCGCGCCCTTCCCAAGTGACGTGTGTGCAGCCACGCAGTATTCACAGCTGTTCGTCTGGCCGACGACCAGGGCAATCTGCTCGCGCACTTTGGCATCCAGCGAACCCCGGCCCAGAGCTCCCGCGAAGTTCATGTACGCTTCTAAGACGGCGGGCGATTGCGCCATGGTCTTCATCATATTCGGCGTCATACCCAGCTTGGCTTGCACGCCATCCAGCAATTGCTTGGCTTTTCCACTGGCCTGGGCCAGTTCGATCGGTTTGATCCTCGACATGTTTTCTCCTTTGAGATGTTGTTTTTTTGAATTGCTGCAACGTTTACAGTTCGCCGATGCCGCCGCCAACGCGGAGTTCCGCGCCGGTGACGTAGGACGAATCCGGTGACGCAAAGAAAGCTACAGCATTCGCCACTTCGGCCGGATCGCCAAAACGCTTCATAGGCACTTGTGCCAGAATGCTCTGCGCCAGCGCATCGTCGCATCCTTCGGCAGGCCCATGCGGCTGAATATCGGTGTCGCAATCGGCCCGGGGCTGACGGCATTTACGCGAATCCCGCGAGGCAGCAGGTCGGCGGAGAGCGTCCTAGCGAGAGAACGAACCGCAGCCTTGGCCGCGGAATACACGCTGGTTCCCGGCCAGCCCACGCTGTTCACGATGGACGTGTTCAAAATGATGGAAGCGTTGTCATTGAGATACGGCAGAGCCTTCTGTGCACTGAAGAACACTCCCTTGACGTTGATGTCAAAAAGCTCGTCGTACAGGGTTTCGGTCGTGTCGCCAACCGGCGCGAACTTGGCTACACCGGCATTGAGGAACAAAATATCGATTTTGCCGAGCCGGTTCGCCACTTGAGTGTAGAATTGCTCGATTTGGCCTAGGTCGGTAACATCCGCCTGCGCGGCGAACGCTCCGCCCAGCGACTTGGATGTTTGTTCCAGCGTTTTCTTGTCCCGGCCCGAGATCGCAACCTGCGCGCCAAGCTCTCTAAGTGCTTGTGCTGTAGCGAGTCCAATGCCACTATTGCCGCCGGTAATGACGGCGATCTTACCTTGAAGTTTGCTCATGTTCATTTCCTTTTCCAGGCTGATGATTCACCAGCGGTTTTAACTGCGTGAGTTCGAGTGGTCCTAGAGCCAGAGCTGCCAGGCTAACCTTAAAAGTAGAAACGTGCGGTGTTGAAAAATGACGCTCCAAATCCTCTTGGCTGCGCCAGCTTTCGTGTATGAAGAATGTAGGATCGCCGGCGGCCTGGTAGAGATGGAAGCTGAGGTTTCCGGGCTCTTCAAGGGTGGCGGCGACCACAAGATCCAGCGCCCTGCGCAGTTCAGTTTCACGGCCGGGGGCAGCGATTACTTTGGCGAGGCCCCAGACAACCCCGGTGTGGTCTGACTGGGGTTGGCCAATGAAAGCGGCGATGAGTGTTGCGATCTTTTCGTGGGCCTCTTCGAGGGCGAAATGCCCGGCATCGATGAGATGAATCTCGGGATGATCAAGGTGGTTCTTGAAGGCCTCCGCTCCCGCTACTGTGAAGAATGGATCGTTCTTCCCCCAGACGATTAATGTGCGCGGCTGGTGCTTCCTCATGTAGGCCTGCCACTCCGGATACAGCCTGAGGTTTGCCTGGTAGTCGAAGAACAGTTCCATCTGAATTGCATCGTTCCCGGGACGGTCGAGAAACGATTGATCGCTCTCGCACGCGTCGGGGCCGATCAGTTCCACATTGTTTGCACCGTGCGTGTACTGAAAGACGGTGGTCTCGCGGAGAAGAAAGTTGCGCACGGCCTGTTCATTCGCCTGGCGACTGTGCCACAGTGCTCTGAGGGGCGCCCATGCTTCGCTGAGGCCCTCAGTGTAGGCATTTGCATTCTGCACAATCAGCGACTCGATCCATTCCGGATGCCGGCTGGCGATGCGAAACCCGATGGGGCCGCCGTAGTCCTGCATGTAGAGGCTGAACCGCGTGACTCCGAGGGTCTCGATAAACTCCTCTGCGATTTGTGACAGGTGATCGAATGTGTAAGCGAATTCGCGCGGGTCCGGGCAATCGCTGTTGCCGAACCCAGGGTAATCCGGGGCGATCAAATGAAAGCGATCCGAAAGATCACGGATGAGATCGCGAAACATGTGGGAGGAGGACGGAAAACCATGCAGAAGCACGACAGCTGGCGCGTCTGGCGGCCCCGCCTCTCTATAAAAGACGTTGATGCCTGCCACCGCGATCTTTTTGTATGTCGTCACCATGTCCTCCTGTTCCGTTTCGCTGAGTGCCAGCCTGTGCCGGCCCACAGCTTTAGACTAACCTCTAATAAATAAGTTTTAGGTTAGTAGAGAAATTATGTCAGAAACCGATCCAAGAATCGCATGAAGATGTGTAACTTTTTCTGGCGTATGATCAGGTCAGGAAATCCATGGCGAAACGGGTACGGGCCCCGTCCCGGTTCATGCTGGTTGCTAAGAACCTCGCCATCGACTTCGCGAATACGGTTGTGGATCCTCGGGGAGAACCGGCAGGAGCCATTCGGTCCTGGCATGATCTCATCGCCTTTCTGGAAATCGCAGCCGCCATGCCGCGAGATCAGTCCGCGCGTTACCGGGAATGGGCGAAGCGGGACCCACGCGATTGCGGTTCTACGTTCACCCTTGCTTTGGAATTGCGCGATGAGATCCGCAAGATCCTTGGAGCGCTGGCCGGGGGAACCAAGGTCCACGGCGAATGGGTTCAATCGATTAACCGGGTCCTTGTGGACCAGGCTGGGTGGAAGAAGCTGGCCCCCATCAAAGGGAAATGGGAATTAACCCGGGTAACCGAGAAGGAGAGCTCATCGGAGCTTCTGCTCCCGATTGCAGAATCGGCGGCTGAGATCGTTAGCCAAGGCCCCGATGCCCACGTCCGAAAATGCGCGGATCCGACGTGCGTCCTCTATTTCAAGGATTCCGCCGGCAGACGGCGTTGGTGCTCTATGGCGATTTGCGGGAACCGGGCAAAAGTCGCTGCCCACGCTCGCCGGCAAAAACGGCCGGCCTGAGCATCCTAGCCGAGGGCTACGGCTGCGGGCGGGCGAGGATCCGTAGTTCTTCCCGATCGATCTCTCTTTCAAGGAAGAAGTTCAAGGCCGTTCGGAGTATGGCGATGGCTGCCAGCTGGCCGATGTCACGCCAGCTTGGAGCAATTGCCGTCCGCAGGATGTCGGCCGCGAGCGCGAATTCCAACCCGAGCGCCAGCCAGCGCCCCATGGCCAGTCGCACATCCACCTTGGCTTGCTGGGGCGTGCTGTGCCGCAGGAAAAGAGGGACGGCCCGGAAAACTGCTTCGCCAGCAGCCAGCGCGATCACCAACGCGGCCGAGAACTCCACTGCGACCGCCAGATACTCAATCCAGTGCTTGGACTGCTCCAACATCCGCGGTGTTCATCCTGCCTGTTCCACCGGCTCGCTCGCCACGCGTGGAGCCGCGCCGTTCTTGCGCAGCAGCCGCCGCCAGATCAGTTTTGACAGCTCGATGGACGGCATGGGTCTTACGCCATGGTCCCGGTTCGCGGCGCCGATCTCGAACGCCAATCGCCATTGAAGGAACAACACACGGTAGGCATCGAGGACGCTGATGGCCGGATCGTAAATGTGGGTCGCCTCCGCCGAGACACCGTTGAGCTCGATCACTCGGAACACACCTTCCTGCAATGCCTGGATTGAAGGCGTACGAACATCGTAACGGCCGAAGTAGAATCCAGGATGCTTCTGGCTAACCCGATCGATCGCCTCTTCGAGCGCACTGGTCTTCAGGCGGCTACCATTCAAAAACACCGAACCGCGGCAATGTGACCCGATTTCTACCAGACGGATCAGTTCGCCCGCCATCGGCACCTCGTCGACCGGCCGGCGACTGCGGCTCAAGTAAACATTCGCCAGACAGACGGCTCTCTGATCCTGCAAGATGAGCTCGGCCACACTTCTGCTGCCGTCACCGACCACGGCCGGAAATCGCTTTTCCGTAATGGAGAAAATACAGCCCTCGGATTCTCCCGGATACCGGTAGTAGAAGACGCCGAATTCCAAGCCGTCGATGTATTGCTGGATGATGGTGTCCTCTTCGGCCGTTTGCAGGTAAGCTTCCAGTTCACTCTTACTCCGGATCACCGCCACTCCGGACCCGCGCTCGCCTACGTCGGGTTTCAGTACAACCGGCAAAGCCAGGCCGTGCTGCTCCAGGAATTCGTGGGCTCTCTGGACACGGGCATAAGCCTGGAGCGATGCCGGGATCACCGAGTATGCCGCCACGGCTCCATCGGACCGGCTCAGGTGGTCCAGGATCTGGGATTTGGATTCACCGACGAACCCACCCGAAGGCATGCCTGGGTTCGCCGCGGTAAAGAGCGTGAGTGACCGGTGCCTCACCGCGAGCCAGACGATATACGGCACGAGCGGAATGTAGGCTGCCCAAGGCGGCCAAAATTCCCAGCGAACTTTGCGTTTGAGGAAGCCTATCAGCGCTCGGCGGCTTCGGTAATTCACCATCAGCTCGACGATTTTCCGCGCGATGAAGCCAAACGCGAGGAGGACGGCGAAGACCACCAGAACATTACCCCGCTGTGCGAACGCGGCCTTGAGCGTCTGTTCACCAAACGCTGCGGTTGCTCCCACCAGCAGCGGCGTCCAGATCGAGGATGCGACGAGGAACAAAGAAGCGAAGCGCCAGAACCTGGTCCTCAAGAGTCCTGCGGCAAAATAGGTGGGCAACCGCAAACCCGGCGTGAACCTGCTCAGCAGAATGACAGCCGGACCTTTCGCCGATAGCCATGCAGACGCGCGGTCAACCTTCTCTAGCGGTACGAGCCTTCGAAAAGCCTTCACGCCGAATGCGGCTTGGCCAGCCAAGCGACCTGCTAGAAACAGCAAGAGATCGCCAATGAAGATGCCCAGCAAACACGCCAGAGTGCCGGAGAAGAAGCCCAATTTCCCCTGGGCAACCAGAACTCCAGTCGCGATGCAGGCGAGATCCTCGCTGACCAGAGTCGCCAGAGCGATTAGCAGCAGACCAGGCATTCGGCGTCTTCCTCCTGCTTGACGGCAAGCGTGAAGCTCTCTCCCGTAAACGTCTTGCACGGGGAGCCGGCTGAGTAATAAAAACTCACTTCGGAATCCGTTACGGTTACCCAACTGAAGCTGACCGTCTCCGCGTCGGCGCGATGCATGCACGGAGAGTCAGGACCTCGTTCGGGAAGGTGGCTCTGGTGAAACATGAGAAGAACGGCAGGATCCAGCGCTCCCGAGCGATGGACCATCTGGGCCAACTGCCCGCGCCGCTCGTTCCGCACCGCAACCGGATCGAACGAGGAAGAGACCAAGGGAAGGTACGATTCGCCGATTGGCAGTAAGCGCCTCTCCGTACCGTCCCACTCCATGACCACTTCACGCTGACCGCGCTCGAGAACCGCCAGCGTAAAGGATTCGTAAGCAGACAGGTCGTATTGCCATAAACGTGCTTGGACTTCCTGGAGCGATTTGGCGCTTGCCAGATCCAGAACGATCTGGCCGCGGCTGCGGTGATGACTGTCTGCGGCCCTGTGACTCTTTGCCGCTCCGTTGAGGAGGCAGACTGACACGCCGAATTCATTCGCCGCAATCCACGTTCCGCCGAAGTCCCCATCGATCGGTGCGAGAAAGCGAACTCCGTCACGACAGAGCAATTGTGGATCGGTGGCCACGCCACGCGTCAACTTCTCGTCACGGTTCGAGAACAGTTGATAACCGCGGTCTTCGTGAACCCAACTTACTGTACACATTCAGGCAGCCTCCTCAGTTGCTTCTGATCTACGTTTTGATGACAAGTAACGCAACGTAGAGGGCGCCATTCCAAAATCGCGATCCACTTCATATCCAAGCACCCGCAAAGCCATGGCGATCAAAGCGAAGTGATGAATCGTGTGGCTGCTCAAGGTCTGAAGTTCCCGGCCCATCGACGAAATCATGAAGGATTCCGGCGCGTGGAGGGCATGGGCATCTTCCATCCGAACCCAAATGATTGCGTCTGCCAGCAGCATCCGGTCCGTTTCCAGGCTATGAACGATCGATCGGATCTTTGCCAGTGCAGTCTGGCGACTCGTTTCGATCGCCATGTCTCTCTTTCGCGCGTCGTAATCGATATGGCTCGACTCGAGGCCATCCAGAAAACACTCATAGAATTCCAGGATGTGTCTTATATGGCTGCCTACGCGGTGCGGGGCTATTGCCTGAGGCGACGCCGTGTAAGTTGAGTCGCTGATCTGCTCCAGCAGCTCTTGCGACTGGCGAAGCCAAATGACATTTGCCTCGATCAGCACGTTTTGGCGCCCTGACAGATTCCCGTTCGTTCCTTGGGTTGCAACGATCATGCTCGGTCCCTCGAAACGCAAGATCCGCTTGCAGCCCTCATTTATTCCAGCTGCGACATCCTGGAAAAAATGCCGGGCCGCGGAATAACCGTACGCGCGTCTGGCATTAGGCAGTGAAACGAATGCAAACTGCTATTGCAGAACTCGAAACCGGGAATCGAAGAGGTGAGACCAGCGCCCCTTTGGCTGCTCTGCGCGCCCATTGGCCGGAGTTCTTAATGGAAGGGGCAGAACTCGGCCTCTTTATGGTTTCGGCCTGCTTCTTCACGGTTCTTCTTGAGCACCCCTCCTCACCGGCGAGGCAGCCGAATGCCTTGCTTCGTCATTTTCTCGAGGGGGCTGGCGATGGGACTGACGCTTCTGGCTCTCGTCTTCTCCCCCTGGGGGAAGCGCTCCGGAGCGCACATGAATCCGGCATTCACATTGAGCTTTTATCTGCTGGGAAAGGTGGAGCGCTGGGACGCATTGTTCTACACCATCGCGCAGTTTGCGGGAGGGATTCTCGGCGTGCTCTTTTCTGTATTAGTAATTGGCGCCCCAGTCCGCCATGCCTCTGTGAGCTACGTAGTTACCGTACCGGGGCCCGGCGGCCCGCCAATTGCGCTCGCGGGGGAGTTCATTATTTCCCTCATGCAGATGTCTGCGGTGCTGATTGTCTCGAACCACAAGCGTCTGTCTCGGTTCACTCCATTCGTCGCGGCGACTCTGCTCGCCACCTACATTACTTTCGAAGCGCCGCTTTCGGGCATGAGTATGAATCCCGCGCGAACTTTTGGCTCCGCACTCCCTGCGCAGGTGTGGACTGCGCTGTGGGTCTATTTTTTGGCGCCGCCTATGGCCATGGTTCTAGCGGGGCAACTATATCGCTTTCGGCGCGGGGCGCACCGGGTGTTCTGCGCCAAGCTGCATCACCACAACGACGAACGCTGTATCTTCCGCTGCAACTACGCAGCAATGTGAGGAGAGTCATGTCAGCAAACGGACGTTACGACGTAATCATCATCGGAACCGGCGCCGGCGGCGGAACTCTTGTATCCAAACTGGCGGCCACCGGAAAGAAGATCTTGATCCTGGAGCGCGGCAATTACGTGCCCCGATCGAAGGACAACTGGAATCCTCGCGTGGTTAACGTTGAGGGTCAGTATCAGACCAAGGAAGTCTGGCGCGACCGCGACGGCAAAGAACTCCATCCGCACACCAACTACTGCGTCGGGGGGAATACCAAGTTTTACGGCGCGGCTCTATTCCGGCTCCGCAAGGAGGACTTCGGCGAGATCAAGCACCACGGCGGTCTCTCACCGGCCTGGCCAATTACCTATGACGAGCTGGAGCCCTACTACACCAAGGCCGAGCAGATGTATCACGTGCATGGACAGCGGGGCGAAGACCCGACCGAACCGCCAACCAGCGGGCCCTATCCGCATCCCGCCGTCAGCCACGAGCCGCGCATCCAGCAACTGCACGACGATTTCGCGGGCCACGGGCTCAAACCCTTTCACACACCCTTAGGCGTTATGCTCGACGAGAAATCGCGTACCAGCAAATGCATCCGCTGCTCCACCTGCGACGGCTTCCCGTGTTTGCTGTATGCGAAGTCTGATGCGCAGGTGCTCGGCGTAGATCCCGCGCTCCAATACCCGAACGTTACGCTCATGACAGACGCTCTTGTTGAGCGGCTCGAGACGAGTTCGGATGGCCGCGAAGTCAGCAAGGTGGTTGTCCGCCAGAACGGCACCCGCGAGGAGTTTTCCGGAGACGTCGTGGTCGCCTCGTGCGGTGCCATTAATTCTGCTGCGCTGCTGCTGCGATCGGCGAATGATAAGCATCCGAACGGCCTGGCCAATGGTTCAGACATGGTGGGCAGGTACTATATGGGGCATGTCAACTCCGTGCTCATGGCCATCTCGAAGTGCCCGAATCCCACGGTGTTTCAAAAGAGCTTATCGGTCAACGACTTCTATTTCGGCTCGAAGGACTTCCCATACCCCATGGGGCACATTTCCTTTGTGGGCAAGCTGGACGGTGAAACGCTGAAGGCCGGCGCTCCCGCCATCGCGCCAGGATTCACGCTGGAGCTGATGGCCCAACACTCGCTCGATTTTTGGCTCACGTCGGAGGATCTGCCCGACCCGAACAACCGCGTGACGCTCGACCGCAACGGCAATATCGTCCTAAGCTACCAGCCCAACAATGAAGAGGGCCACAAGCGACTGGCTGCCAAGCTCAAAGACTTGATGGCGCAGCAACGAAAGTGCGCCATGCACGGCCACGAATGTCACCAGGGATTATTCGCCCGCAATCTCTACCTCGGTCAGCGCATTCCCCTTGCAGGGGTAGCGCACCAGAACGGGACCATCCGCTTCGGACGCGATCCCAAAACCTCGGCGCTTGACCCCAACTGCAAGGCCCACGAATTGGACAACCTTTACGTTGTGGATGGCAGCTTCTTCTGCTCCAGCGGAGCCGTCAATCCGGCACTCACCATCATGGCGAACGCGCTGCGCGTGGGCGATCACTTGATTCAGAGGATGAACTAATTATGCTGCGCCGCGCCTTTTTAGCACTCGTTCTAGCAGGGACGCTGTCTGCCGCCACCGGGCCCGCGGCCGTCACCGCCATCGATTCCATCGGCATGACCGTGAGCGATCTCGACCGCTCCGTTGACTTCTACTCCAAGGTGTTCAGTTTCGAGAAGATTTCCGAATACGAATTGGATGGGGCGGACTACGAGCGTCTGGAGGGCGTTTTCGGCCTTCGGACGCGTACCGCGCGGCTGCGCCTAGGTGACGAATTCATCGAACTGACCGAGTATCTCGCGCCGAAGGGCCGTCCCTTACCCGCCGACTCGCGCGGCAACGACCGTTGGTTTCAACACGTCGCCATTATCGTCAGCGATATGGATCGTGCCTATCGATGGCTGCGCCAAAATAAAGTGCAGCACGCCTCGTCCGGACCCCAACGGCTTCCCGATTGGAACAAGAACGCCGGTGGTATCCAGGCCTTCTATTTCCGCGATCCCGACGGCCATTTCCTCGAGATCCTTGCTTTCCCACCGGATAAAGGGCACCCCAAGTGGCATCGTCCGTCGGACAAATTGTTTCTCGGAATAGATCACACCGCCATAGTCATTTCTGACACGGAGGCCAGCCTGCGGTTCTACCGCGATATCTTGGGTATGCGCGTAGCCGGCGAAAGCGAAAATTACGGCGTTGAACAGGAGCATCTGAACAACGTGTTCGGCGCGCGCCTCCACATCACAGCATTGCGGGCCGCTGCCGGCCCAGGCGTCGAGTTTCTCGAGTACCTGGCACCCCGTGATGGCCGGCCTTACCCGCTGGAGGAGAGGTCCAACGACCTCGTCCACTGGCAAACCAGATTCTCGGGGATGAGCGCGGACGAAGCCGCGCAGAGTTTCCGGAAAGCCCGGTCCGCCTTCATCTCGACCGGAGTTGTTCAACTGCCGGACGGGAAGGCGGGGTTCGGGAAATCGGTAATCGTTCGCGATCCAGACGGGCATGCCGTGCAGATCGTCGAGCAATAGCCAACAAACGAAAAGGAGAACTATATGAAGCAACTCAATCGCTTGCTATCTGTTTTCGCGCTGACGGCGTTATTTGCCGTAAGTGCTGTCTGGGCTGCCAGCATGGACACCCACACGTCGTCTATGTTCCAAGGCCCCAAAGCCAATACGGGGACCGTCTCACACTCGATCGAGAATGGGAAGAGCATCCTGCGTGTGTCGTCGGACTTTAAGGTTCCCGACACACCGGCTCCGACCTGGCGGGTTGTCGACTCGAACGGCGCAATCTACACGCTCGACGCCTTCAAAATCAAAGGCGGCGAGAAGCGTGAGGTAGAGGTACCCTCTTACATCAGCAACATCGCAAAAGTGCAAGTCTACTGCGCCTGGGCGCAGGTTCTGCTCGGCGAAGCCAGCTTTTCCATGCCGGTGAAGTGAAACTTCCTCCAAGGGACGTGAGGCTGAAAACAGCTGCACGTCCCTTTCTTTTGTTTATGATCCCGCCTTTGAGTTCCGTGACCGCTCGCGAAGCCGTCTGGCTCTTCCCTGTGGCCATCGCGATTCATTTTTCTGAAGAAGCGCCGCGTTTTGCCCGGTGGGCTCGCATACACATCTCGCCGCTCTACACCGATGCCCACTGGCGCAAGATCCACGGGATCGCGCTGGTCTCGGCGCTGATTTTTGCGGCTTTGGTTTCGCTCTGGCCTCATCCCGTTTCGGTCTTTTTGTTCCTGGCGCTATACCTGAGCCCGATGGTATTCAACGCAGTCTTTCATATAACCGCATCGGTCTTCTATCGGAGCTATTCACCAGGCGCGGTCTCGGCGGCGCTCTTGTTCCCTACTCTTTTTTTGTATCTTGGGGGACTATTCTCCCAAGCCGGCCTGCTGCGCACGGAAGTGGCTATGCTCGCAACAGCCATTGGAGCCGTGGTTCACATGTTCGATCTGGCGTCGACGACCTTCTCCGTCCGGAAACAGCCCTTCCGGAAAGTAATGCCGTGAAACAGCTGGCCCTAGCACTGCTGCTATTGCCAGCGTGGCTGCGCGCGCAAACGGATTCACCCGACAAACGCTCGCCCCTGCCCATGATGATGATCGAGATGAAGACTGGTAATACGCAGATGGACCGCTCCACGGCTAGTGGCACAGGAGAGCTTGGACGCTGGCTGGATATCGAGACCATATCTCTCAGCACGCGTTATCGTCACGTCCAGAACTTTCTAGGCGCTACAATCGCCAGCAACGCACAGTTCCAGGCGGTGCTGAAAGGGGCCTTTCGGTTCGATTCCGGCGGCCGGTTCACGTTCAGGCCGGCCTGTTCACCGGGAACAGTTTCACTTCGGGTTGGAACAATACCGCCGTGGGAACCGGGCGAGGACAGTCCAATCTCTACCTCAAGCAGTTATTCTTTGCTGCGAAACCCGTTGCTGGAATCGAGCTCGAGTACGGCGGCCTCGAATTCGCCCGTGGGGAATCGAGCGAAATCACCTCCTACGATTACGATGGATATCTCGTTGGCGAGCGCGTTTGCGTTCATCGGCCTCAGAACTTTTTTCTCGACCAGATTACCGTGACATACGGATACGTCGGCGATCTCAGTCGGCCCAACGTGCTCACGCGTCTCGAACGACTGCCCCGCTCTAACTACCACCAATTCTTAATCGGCAAGCAGGCCGGACGCCGGCTGCGCGTTTCCGCCGATTCCACGTTCGATTCAGGCGTGCAAACGCTACGACAGGCCATCAGTCTCCACGCGCCTGAATTGCACATTGTAGAAATGCTGCACTTTGAAAATTATGAGCGCACTGGAACTCACGCCAGCTACGGATTCTCGGCGTATGGGCAAAAGAAGCTGGCGCACCGCATCACGGTCGGCCCGGGCTACGCGCAGCTTGATCGCCCAGGTCTTTACTCCGACCGCTTCGGCGCGGGGAAGCGGCTGTTCTGGAATACTCACGTCGCGCTCGGGCCGGAATGGAGTGTCATGGCTCTGGCCACCCACGCGGTCGCCGGGCCCATCAGCAGCGCCCCGCGCACGCGTTTCGACCTCATCGTCGGCTACAACCTTCTGCAGCGGTTTCAAGCCGCGATGGAATAAACCGTCTCCTTATCGGCATTTTTCAAGCGAAACTCGCAGCACACAGGAGAGATTATGAGGACACTACGCATCACAGCTTTCGGATTGCTTGTTACTGTCACCGGATTTGCCGGCGATTCGCTCGCGACCAAGAAAGTTCTCACCCTCGAGGGCGCTCGCCAGGTAATCGCTGCCGCCGTGGGAGCGTCCAAGGACAAGCACTCGGGTGGTGCCATCGCCGTTGTCGACGACGGAGGCAACCTCGTCGCGCTGGAACGCATTGACGGAACCTTTGCCGCCGGCCCAAACATCGCCATCGGCAAGGCTCGTACAGCAGCTCTATTCCAGCACCAGAGCAAGTTCTTCGAGGACATCATCACGAAAGGCCGCACTGCCATGGTTGCGCTGAACGACTTTACACCGTTGCAGGGCGGAGTTCCGATCCTGGTCGACGGTCAGATCGTCGGTGCAGTCGGTGTGAGCGGCGCCAACAACGCCGATGAGGATCAGGCTTTGGCCCTCGCTGGCGCGGCTGCAATTCACTAAAGAGGAGAACACGATGAGATACCTGCTTATGTTTTTAACCGCATCCGCGGCTTTACTAATGACGGCGGCATTCGGGGCTCACGCCGAAGCGCCCACTCCGAAAGTTGCATACTTCGATAGCTCCAAAGTCTCGGCCGCATTTCAGAAGGGCGCCGTGCTGTTCGATGGCAACGGCGGCAACTACATGGTGCACGCGAGCCGGCGTGAAGCACCCGGCATGGCCGAAGTGCACACGAAAGACGCCGACATCGTCTACGTACTCGAGGGCACGGCTACCCTTGTCACCGGGGGCGCCGCTGTGGATCTCAAGAACACGGCTCCGGATGAATTCCGCGGCCAATCAATCAGCGGTGGTGACACGCGCCAGCTCTACAAGGGTGACGTGATCATCATCCCGGCCGGGGTTCCGCACTGGTTCAAGGAAGTGACAAACCCATTTCTGTACTACGTGGTCAAAGTGCGATAGCGAAAGGAAACCCCCGATGAAGACCCTCCAGAACCTTGTGGCTTTACTCCTCCTTGTCGTCTTAACCCCAAGCGCGCACGCCGAGCTGCCCGTTAAACAAGTCTTGACGCTGAACGTGGCGAAGAGGATCGCTGCGGCGGCCGAGGCGGAAGCGTCCAGACGTGGTTCCACGGTCGTCATCGTTGTGGTCGATGATGGCGGGCACATCATTGTGCTGGAGCGGCTGGATGATACTCAAGTCGCGAGTGTCGAGGTGGGCATTGGGAAGGCGCGCACCGCAGCCATCTTCCGCCGCCCAAGCAAAGTTTTCGAAGACCAGATTCGCGAAGGGCGCGTGGCCGCCCTGGCTTTGCCCGGCGTCACGCCGTTACAAGGCGGAATTCCCATCACAGTAAACGGTAAGGTGATCGGAGCTATTGGCGTCAGCGGGAACACTCCACAGGAAGACGAAGACATCGCAAAGGCAGGCGCGGCCGCCGCTCCAGTGGCAATCGCCGCGCAATAGAGGTTACACAATGAAACCGACCATCTCTACGATTGCAATGCTTGCCGCACTGCCCGTATGTGGGTTCGCCGCTTCGGTCGAAATTCATCCGGGCGTGCCCGACGGCAAGCCGGAAGCCACCATCGATTTGGCGACCGTTGAGGGCGCAGGCCTGGTCAAGGGCCAGTGGCGTTACAGCGACACGAAAATCATTGAGGTCGATTTCCGGGGACCGGGTCCCGACTCGCAGCCCACCGGCGCTCCCATCAAGACCTACGACTACACGCCGCATGCCGGCCAAGCCGATTTCGACGATTCGCAGTGGGAGCAGATCTCTCCTCGCTCGCTGAGCCAGCGGCGCTCCACCGGTCGCCTCTGCTTTGCCTGGTACCGAATCAATATCACGGTTCCGCAGCGCATCGGCGATTATGATCCGACCGGTTCAACGGCCGTATTCGAAACCGCCATTGACGACTATGCCGAAGTATGGGTGGACGGCGAACTCTCCCGAGCGCTCGGCCAAACGGGCGGGTCGGTGATCAGCGGTTGGAATGCGCCGAATCGTCTGGTTGTTGGGCGCAACATCAAACCGGGCCAGAAGATCCAACTCGCTGTCTTTGGAATCAATGGCCCTTTGTCCAACCCGCCCACCAATTTTATTTGGATGCGATTTGCGCGTCTCGATTTTTACCGCACAGCCCCCGGCCCGGTGGCCATCACGCCGTCCGAGGTCAATGTTGAAGTTCTGCACCTCGATCCGGCGATGGACGCCATCGTAGGACCGAATCCCAAAATCTTCAAACTGGCGGAAGGTTTTCAGTTCACCGAGGGGCCGATCTGGATGCGCGACGGCAGATATCTCGTCTTCAGCGATCCGAACGCCAACACACAGTACAAGTACACATCGGATGGCCAGCTCTCGGTGTACCGGCACCCGAGTGGCTATTCCGGCGCTGACATTGCCGAATACGGCCAGCCCGGGTCAAATGGGCTGACCTTGGATCCGCAGGGCCGTCTGACCATCAACGAGCACGGCAACCGCCGCGTCGCGCGTCTCGAAAAAGACGGCTCGCTGACCGTGCTCGCCGACCGCTATGAAGGCAAGCGGCTCAACAGCCCCAACGACCTGGTCTACCGTTCTGACGGCACGCTCTACTTCACCGACCCGCCTTTCGGGTTGCCCAAATTCTTCGACGATCCGAGAAAGGAGCTGCCTTTCAGCGGTATCTTCTCGCTCTATAAGGGCAAGGTGCAATTGATCTCGACCGACCTGAAAGGTCCCAACGGCATCGCGTTTTCCCCTGACGAAAAGTATCTCTACGTAACGAATTGGGACGAGAAGAAAAAAGTGGTCATACGTTATGAAGCCAATGCCGACGGCACACTGTCCAACGGCAAAGTCTTCTTCGATATGACCAGCGCTCCCGGCGAAGATGCGCTCGACGGCATGAAAGTGGATCAGCAGGGCAATCTCTATGTGACAGGCCCGGGCGGCCTCTGGGTTCTGTCAGCCGAGGGCAAGCACCTCGGAACCATCATTCCGCCCAAGGAGCCGCACAACATTGCATGGGGAGACGACGACGGCAAGACGCTATACATATGCGCCCTCAATGGGCTATACCGAATGCGGCTCAACATTGCGGGGATTCGTCCGTGAGCGGCGCCGTTCTGGTTGTCAGTGAATCGGCAGAATCGGCGGCCGCGCTGGGCGCGATGCTTGGGAGCGATCATTGGACAATCCACCAAGCGCGTAGTTGCGATGAAGCGGTAGCGCTCCTGGGCCGGGACCGCGTTTCTGTGGTGGTATGCGAGCCTCGTCTTCCGGACGGGAATTGGAGAGACATGTTGCGCTACACGTCGCATGCGCCAAACGGCCCGACATTGATCGTGACTTCCAACCCCGGAGATGAAGCCCTCTGGGCCGAGGTGCTCAACCTCGGCGGTTACGACGTCCTGGCGCAGCCGTTCGACCAGAGTGAAGTGGCCCGGGTGATCACTTCAGCCGGCCGCACACGATAGACCATGTTTAACGAGGTCAGTGTCGTTGCGTCCAACGGCTCCAACTTACAACTCCCAGTTCTGGCTGCGGTGAATCGGGCAGCATAGCGAGGAATTCCAGCAAGTTACCGTCCGGGTCGTGGAAATATAGAGAAGCCGCCGGCATCCAGGCAAGCACTACCGGCTCATCGGTCGGATTCCCCGAGAAGTCGCGCGGAGTAACATTGGCGATACGAAGACGTTCGGGCGCTTCCAGCAGGTCGGGGAGGTCTACCCGGAAGGCCAGGTGGAGGCTCAGTCGCTGAGGCGCCGTCCCCACTTCCCACACGCCCAGCATGGACTGGCCGGGCCCTCCGATCCAGTAGAACGCTACCCGGCGCTCCGGAAAGACCCGAGCGAGTTCCAGACCGAGGACGTCGCCGAAAAACGCCATGGAACGCTTCAGGTCAGAGACCGTGAGGTGGGTCTCAAACAGATCGCGCAGCGGAATCATGGTTTCTCCCTCTGGGTTACCAGGCCGAATATTGGGCGTGTTCTGCTCCTAGGGCGCAAGCCGCATCTGGCGCAGAAGCCCCTCGAAACGCGGATCCTGCCGTAAGGAATCGAGTTCCGGATCAGACTTTATCCAGACCACTCTAGCCAGCTTCAGGTCGACGGCCGTCTTCAGCGAGCCGAGAGCTGCATCCTTCTCACCGAGGGCGGCTAGAAACACCGCAACCTCGTAGTGAGGTTCGGGTTGCTTCCACGTGCCTTGCCTCACCTCGTTCAGGATCGCCCGAGCTTCCGCCGTCTTGCCCCAAGCCGCGTACACCTTGCCCACTTCCGCTAAGACGCGCCGGCTGTGACCGCCCGTGACGTCCAGGGCTTTTCTTGCCTCTTTCAGCGCCTCTTCATAATTCGACAGCATCATTAACGCCTTGCTCAACTGCCGCCGCGGCGTGTATAACCAGGGATCCAGTTGAACAGCGATGCGCGATTCCTTGACCGCCTCTTCATAACGCCGGCCAAAGTGCAGAGTCCACGCGAGATCCGAACGGAGAATTGCCGATGACGGGTCCAGCCGGCACGCTGCTTCCATTTCGCGGACGGCTTCGTCATGCCGGCCAAACGCGGTTAGAAGGATAGACTTTGCCGCGCGCGCCGTTGCCAGGTTTCCGTCAATGGCGATTGCCTTTGAGAACGCACGATCGGCGCCAGTCCAATCCCAATCCATACGCATCAACACGTCGCCCAGCGCGACGTGGGCGTCCGCAAGCTGGTTGTCCACGCTGATGGCCTTCATCGCGGCCATCCTGGCTTGGTTCTTTAAGGCCTCATCGCCTCCCTCGCCCGCTTGTAGTACACAGGAGTATGACAACGCCGCGCACGCCGCTGCATAGTCCGGATCCTTCTCCACGGCCCGCTGGTAGTACTCGATGGCTTGATGGCCCGATTCCCCAAAGCGTTTCGTCGCCAGGTATTGGCCCTGGAGATACAACTGGTACGCTTCGGTGTTTTCCGTCGACCGCTTGGTCAGGTTCTGCCGCTCGCTTTCGGTCACCTTCAGAGCCAGAGTGTCGGCAATCCGCTCGGAGATTGCATCCTGCACTGCGAAGATGTTGGTGAGGTTGTCCTCGAATTTACCAGCCCATATTGACGCCCCATCCCTCACGCGATACAGCCTGACCGTGACTCGTATCCTTTTTTCGTATTCCTGGATTGTCCCCACCATCACCGCGTCTACCTGGAGCTCGCGGCCCGCCACCAGGGGATCGCGATCGGGCTGCAAGTACTTCACCACAGCACTGGTCGGCCGCACGGTGATTCGGGGAATGGCCGTGAGCCTGGTCACCGCCGCCTCCGCCATTCCCAGCCCCAAATAGTTGTGGGCTGCGTTCCCGTCTAGCGGAAGAAATGGCAGTACCGCTATCGAGTGGATCTCCGGCGCCCGAAATCCACCCAGAATCCCACTCCAGACGAGCCAGCCCAAGATAGCCAACAGGATCAAACATCCGGCCCCTGCCCAAATCCACCAGCGCGTCCGACTTGCCGCCCTGTGGGGTGTCAGGATTTCAGGTTTAACCGCGCTTTCGACGATTGCAGGAAGTGCTTCGGCCGCTTCCGCCGGACTCGCTACTTCCTTTACATTCGCCACGAACCGGTACCCCCGCTTGGGCACCGTTTCGATGTATGTTTCCCCGGCTCCATCCCCCAGCGCTTTGCGCAACAGCGAGACATTCACGCTCAGGTTGGCTTCTTCTACGAACGTGCCCGGCCACAGTGACTCCAGCAGGAAGCCCTTGTCGAGGAGACGGCCCCGATTCTCCACTAGCAGAACCAAGAGGTCAAAAACTTTGGGCGGAAGTTGCACCGGCTCGGCCGCATCCCGCCACAATCGGCGTTCAGCTGCCTCCAGCCGGAAAGGCCCGAACTCGAACAAGCCTTTTGCTTTGTTCTCCATAGAGAATTTGGAGATTCCTTGGCGTTCCTTTATAGATTCCTAAGTATTTTAGCGGGTGCGCCCGCGTATTCTGCACCCGGGAAGTAAATTCAGTGAACGCAAATGGAGAGCCCATGGGAACACAGCCAGCGAGCCCGGTTGTCACGGCCGACTTTGAAGCCGTAGCCTTCGACCATATGGATGCCCTCTTCCGGACGGCGAAGGCGCTCCTCCGTAATACAGAAGAAGCCGAGGACGTATTGCAAGAAACCTACCTCCAAGCATGGAAGTCCTTTCACCGCTTCACTCCCGGAACGAACTGCCGTGCGTGGATGTTTACCATCCTCTTTAATGTCGTTCGGCACCACCGCCGGAAGTGGCTCGATCGGTTCCGCTTCGGGCTGCCCGAAGGCTTCGAACAGACGGCAGCGGCTCCGCAGTCGGTCCCTGAAGGTCTGACCGATGAGGAAGTGTTGGCCGCACTTCAGCAGATCCCGAGCCAGAATGCCGAAGTGGTGATGCTCGCTGATGTACACGAATTCAGTTACAAGGAGATTCAGGAGACGCTAGGGATCCCGATCAGAACCGTAATGTCGCGGTTGAGCCGGGGCCGGCTGATGCTGCGCGCCAAGCTGGCGACGCCGGCGGCCGCGATCGGAATCAAAGCGGCGGCTGGAGGCGCATGAAAACCGTGCGGACGTCAGTTTACGGAATCACTATCTCGATGCTGCTCGGCGTTAGCGCGCTGGCCGGGCTGGAATACCTGTACTCTCCCTCCGTCCTCGTAGCCGGGTCCTTCCACCCTGTTGCGCATAAGGGGTCGGGAAGCGCTTTCCTATATCAGTGCCGTGACGGAAAACGATTGCTCGCGCTGAAGGATCTGAGTACCGCCGCACGCCCCGACCTGGCGGTATACCTCATCGACGCGCCGGATGCGTTCGATAACGACGCCGTCAAGAATTCCCGCGTCCTATCCTCGGGGCCGCTTAAAGGCTTAGCGCAAAACCAGGTGTACGACGTGCCAGCAGGCGTCGATCTAACCCAGTACCACGCCGTGATCATCTGGTCTCAAAAATATGCGGTGAACTTCACCACCGCTCCGCTGCGTTAAGCCATCACTTGTGCAGGCCGGGCCAGTTATGGTCAGCCTTCTGGATGTAACCTGTCGTATCCTTCTCCCACGTCTTCTGAACGCCCTTGCTGTAGTTGAGATACAACTTGCCGTCGATAATGCGCCAGGCGTCGGGATCGATTGGGGCCGTGTGACCTTGGCTCACGGCGTATGAACAATAACCGCCGTACTGTGGCGCGTAGCGTGGCGGATCCGCAGCGAACTGGTCGCGGTTCGCTGCGCTCGAGAAGAGCCAGGTTGCATCCATCCATTTGAAGCTGAACTGTGACGATCCTTTCACAGGTTGATTCTGCTGGAAATAGGCCACCGCGTCGTAGCCCTTCAGCGCGACTCCCTTGCCATCCTTGTTTATTGGTTCCACCTTGCCAGCGAACGCCGCGACGGCGGAAAAGAAAACGACAGCCACACGTGATGCTTTCAAAAGAGTTGATGTATTCCTCATGCCATTCAATGTCTGAAAATTCGCAAAATATTCCGCGGAATAAACCGGGCGGTATCCAGGATTCCCGTGTGACAGGAGATCGGGATGCCCAAACTAGACGGCAGAAATGCATTGATTACCGGCGCATCGTCAGGCATAGGCCAGGCGATTGCCGTGCGCTTCGCGCAGGAGGGAGCTAACGTCGCCATCAACTACCGGAGTGGCGCGGAACAGGCCGAGACCACCCGCAAGGTCGTGGACCAGACCTATGCCGCAATTGGCAAGCCGGAGCGCAAGGCCATAGTGGTTCAGGCTGACGTTTCGAACGAAGACCAGGTGCAGGCAATGTTCCAGAAAGTTCTGGAGGAGTTCGGCTCGCTCGATGTGCTGGTAAACAATGCGGGAATCCAGAAGCCACAAGCCAGTCACGAGATTGAGATGGCGGATTTCGATCGTGTTGTTTCCGTAGATCTCCGCGGGCCCTTTCTGTGCGCCCGGGAGGCGATCCGGCACTTCCTCTCGACAGGGCGCGGCGGCGTGGTCTTGAACAACTCGAGCGTGCACGAATGTATCCCCAAACCCAAGTACGTCAGCTACTCCATCAGCAAAGGTGGCCTGGAAAACATGACGCGGACCTTGGCGCTTGAGTACGCCGGTTGCGGTATTCGCGTGAATGCGGTGGGCCCGGGTGCGGTGGTGACTCCGATCAACCGCGCATGGATCGATAATCCTAAGGCCAAAGCGGAAGTGGAGAGCCACATCCCCATGGGCCGCGCGGCATGTCCCGAAGAAATCGCGTCAGTGTTCGCCTTCCTGGCGTCGGACGACGCCTCATACATCACTGGCCAGACCCTGTATGCCTGCGGCGGACTGACGCTCTATCCCGAGTTCCGGGTGGCATGGTCATCGGGCGAATAAGGAAGAGGCCATGAACGAACTAGCCAATCAAGTAGTGCTCATTACCGGCGCCAAGGGCGGCTGGGGCACCAACGTCACGGAAGCATTTCTGGCCGCGGGCGCGACGGTGATCGGATCCTCCAGAAATATCGACGACTCCGATTTTCCAAACCCGCGTTTCACCGGTATGGCTGCGGATCTCACCGATGCTCAAGCTGCCAGGCAATTGAGCGACTCCGTGATTCGCCGCTTTCAAAGAATCGATGCGCTTGTGCACGTCATGGGCGGTTTCGCCGGCGGCAAACCGATCTCGGAAACCGATGATGCCACGTGGGAGAAGATGCTAAGCCTGAACCTCAAGTCGGCGAACAACATTCTGCGCACAGTGATCCCGCATATGCGCGCGGCCAGGCGCGGCCGCATCATCGCCATCGGCAGCCGCCAGGCCATCGAGCCTGCGGCCAATCTCAGCGCGTACAACGCGTCAAAGGCGGCTCTGGTCTCTCTGGTGTACACCGCTGCTCTTGAAAACAAGGATGTGGGCATCACTGCGAATGTGATTCTTCCGGCGACGATGAACACGGATGCCAACCGGAAAGCCAACCCAAACGCCGACCCGTCGAAGTGGGTGCAGCCGGAGGGGGTTGCCGCGCTCGCTGCATTCCTTGCCTCAGAAGGAGGCGGCGACATTACCGGCGCGGCGATTCCCGTCTACGGAACAGAGGCCTGACCGTGTTCGCTGAGTTCTTCGTCGTCCTGCTGACCGTTTACGTGGCACTCGGCGCGCTTTTTGCGTTGACGTTTGTCACCGCAGGCGTTCAGCGGATCGATTCTCAGGCGAAGGGCAGCGGGTTTGGATTCCGCGCTCTCATCTTTCCCGGCGCAGTTGCCTTCTGGCCACTGCTCTTACACCGATGGCTGCACGGTCGTCCCGATCCTGCTGTAGAGCAGAATTCGCACCGGCGCAGTGCGTTGGAGAGATTGCGACAATGATTCAGCCTCTGCGACGCTATCACCGTTTCTCTTTCTACTTGCTGGGCGTCTTGTTGCCCGTGCTCTTCAGCGCCGGCCTCGTTGCGAGGCGGCCAATCGTGACTGTCGAGCCAACCTCGGATCGCATCCATCTCACGATGCCGAACGGCACCGCAATGGTCACCGATTCCCGTGGACTCTGGGGCAGCGCCGTCGACGATCCCGATTTGCTGGTCTATTGGACGGAGGATCAGCCGGAGCTTGACTCGTTGCCAGTAAATGCCCACCTGCTCGGAAGCCTTCAGGCCGGTCGTAATGGGGTGTTGCGAGTACCGCGCGGCGATCGGGACCGCGGCTACCTCATCCTCTACAGTCTCGCCTACCAAGGGCCAGTGGCGAAGGCGAGAGTCCCGAAGGAGATGCCATGAGCGTTCAATATCAGGCGATCGGCTGGAACCGGCAGAAGCGCATCTACGACACTGTCCTGGCCGCCGCCGTTTTTGGATATCTCGCAGTGTTCGTTGGGATCGGATCGCTGGTACATCGACAAGCGACCATTGAGACGCTGCTCATTCGAGCTTTCGGTACGGCTGCGCTGCTCCTGTTGCATATCGTTCTCTCGATCGGTCCGCTCTGCCGCCTTGACCGGCGTTTCCTTCCGCTGCTCTACAACCGGCGGCATCTGGGGGTCACCACATTCGTCCTCGGATTGGCGCACGGGGCATTCGCCATCATTCAGTTTCATGCGCTTGGCAACGTAAATCCTCTAATCAGCGTGTTCGTCAGCAACCGCCGGTATGGCAGTCTGGCGGAGTTTCCGTTCCAGGCTCTGGGATTCTTCGCGCTTCTGATCCTCTTCACGATGGCCGCGACCAGTCATGATTTCTGGCTGCGGAACCTCACAGCGCCGGCTTGGAAGCGGTTGCACATGCTGGTCTACGTAGCTTACGGATTGCTGGTCGCGCATGTCACGCTGGGCGCGCTGCAGTCAGAGCGGTCTCCAATTCTCGCGGTGACCCTGGCGATTGGCTTGCTGACCGTGGTGTCTTTGCATCTGGCCGCAGCCCGCCGCGAGAGCCGCATTGATGAGCCTGTGCCGCCCATCAACAACGACGGCTTCGTGGATGTGTGTGATGTGGACGAGATCCCGGAGAAGCGGGCAGTGATTGTTTCTCTTTCCGGTGAGCGCGTGGCGGTCTTCCGGTATGACGGAAAGATATCCGCGATTTCCAATGTCTGTCAGCACCAGAACGGGCCTCTCGGCGAGGGCCGCATCATTGATGGCTGTGTGACGTGCCCGTGGCATGGCTACCAGTACCGTCCCGAAGACGGCGCTTCACCGCCGCCATTTCCTGAGAAGGTGCCTACATTCTGCGCACGGGTGCGCGACGGCCGCGTGCTGGTTCATCCAAGACCCAATCTACCCGGCACGCGCGTGGAACCAGTGTGTATCACAGAGAGCAACGCGAAATCATATGCCCCGCAATGCACCAGGCAGTAAATCAGAAGATGCCGAGTTTTATGTCGGCTATCTCCCACGCGCGCCGAAAATTTTGGCGCGCGTCGTTTTCCGCATCACGGTTGCACTGACGGCCTTAGTGCTGGCGATCGGCCTGGTGCTGGTTTTCGGCCAGCAACCGTTCCCCCGATCAACCTTCGAATACCAGCAATATCGGGAGTTCACCGGCCTCATGGAGGCGAGTCCGTACCCGGCTCTGTTGGTCGAACGGCCTGGTGCGCCGCCCGAACACTCACCGTACTCCCGCTATCTGTTGGTTGCTCCAGGCAAGCACGGCGCGGATTCCGACATCCGCGGATTCGCGGGCAAGCGCGTGAGTCTGCGCGGATCTCTGATCTACCGTGACGGCCAGACCATGATCGAGCTGCTGCCCGGCTCGCTGGCGCTCCGGAGTTCCACGCCGCCGAATCAGCCGGAAGAAACGCTATTGGGAGAGGTCACGATCCTCGGCGAGATTGTGGACAGCAAGTGTTACCTGGGCGTGATGAACCCCGGCCGGACAAAGGTCCACCGCGACTGCGCGGTCCGTTGCATCAGCGGCGGCATACCGCCGATGCTGGTCACTGGAGATACAACCTATCTGCTGGTCGGTACGGATGGTAGACAGCTAAACCAGGAAGTGTTGGATATGGTGGGTGAGACCATCGAAGTCCGTGGGATGGCGGTGCGTTCGGGCGAAACATTGAGCATCAAGTCGGAGCCTGGCACGTATCGGCGAGTGACCGGCATCACATCCATGGAGTAGCGACATGCTCTTAGCCGTGCGCCGCGCTTCCCTTGAGAACGATCTTCGACGCATCGAAATCCGGCGCAGTCCCAAGTCCGAAGGCCGTGAAATTGGCGAACTTCGCCAGCCCGACCACCGACACGGTCTCCAGGATCTGCTCGTCACTGAAACCGTAGGTGCGCAAACCGTTGATGTCGTCGGAACCGACTTTCGTCGCCTGGTTGTTCAGCTTGGCCGCAAAGTTGAGCAACGCCTTGAGCCTCACCGGGATCTTCGCACCCGTGTAGTCGATGGCAATTTGCTCCGGCTCAGGTCCTTCAATGCCGAGCAGGCGCACGATCTCGCAGTGTGCGGTCACGCAGTAGGTACTGAGATTCGCCGCCGAACACACAATAAAGATGTATTCCTTTTCTTTTCGAGTCAGAGCGCCTTCCTTGACCAGTATGGTGCCGACCAGTTGGACTTCGGCCTCGATCAGGTCAGGCCGTATGGTTTGAGCGCGAAACAGGTTTGGGATGAAGCCGAAGGTGCTCTTGATCTGTGCGAAAAGCGGGAAGTTATTCTCGTCTAGCGGTTCTTCGCGAAGATAGCTCATGGTTCACGTTTTCTCAGTTTAGGGGAACCGCGCGCCGATTCCAAGCGCTATCGGCTTCGGTCAAGCCAATCAACAGCCTGTTAACACCTGTTAACGACGTGCACTGCGAATCCTTGCCATGATCCTTTCAGCAATGGGCTTGAAAGCGGCCTCCGGGAGATCGAAGGAGCCGCTCTCTGTAATTATCTTGAGGGTCTTGCGAGTAGAGTCCAAAACCACCTGGCAAGTTTGGCAGTGGGAAAGGTGATTCTCGAGCCGTAAACGGACGTCGGCCGCAACCTCCCCTTCGAGGTAGTTTGCAATCTCCGCCATGAAGTCCGCACAGCTAATCAAATCGTCACCCCTCTTGCGCCCTCCGTGAAGTGGGGCGACAGCGCTTCCCGCACCATCAAACGTCCCCGCAGGTGGCGTGCTTTCAGAGCTGGGATACCAAGGCCGAGAGCTTCGGCGGTCTCTTCGATCGAGAGTTGCTCCAAATCACGGAGCACCACGACTACACGATACTTGGCCGGCAACTTCATGACGGTATTTTCGACCAAGGCGCGAATTTCTGCTTTAGAGCACAACTCCTCCGGATCATCGGTCCAGGCTCGCACCTCCCGCGGGCGGAAACCCTCCTCCGATGCGCTACCATCTTCATCCAAGCTCTCCACGTGCCTTCGGTCGCGGAGACGCTGGAGGCCGGTGTTGCTGGCGATGCTCACAAGCCACGTGGAAAACTTCGAACGCTGCTGAAATTCGCCAAGATGCTGAAATGCTTTCAAAAACGTGTCCTGCATCGCGTCGCGAGCCTCGTCGTCGTTTCCTAAGATACCGACCAAAGTCCTATAGACGCGACGGCTATGGCGGTTGATGAGCTCCTCGAATACATCCAGATTGCCGTTCCTTACTTTGGCTACTAGCCCGGCGTCCGGATCGATGGGTCGCTCTCCCAAGCTAGGACGGCGGTCGGGCGGCGAAAGATGCGCTATTTTCGATAGATCGCGTAGAAACACGCGCCGGGGAGCGAAGTCCGGCGGAGCGCCCAGGCCTATCTGCAGCGTATTGAGGAAGTTAGTGAGAGAAGTCATTACCACGGCTTCCAGGACTTGTTCCTCGGTAAACCCATGGTGCCGGAGAGTTTCAACATCCGGGCGGCCAAACCGGGAAGGCTGCACTGCAAGCTTCTGCGCGAAGTCCAACAGTGCCTTGTCGGCTTCCGCCAGGCGAGCTTGGTGGTGATCCGCGGCAATCTGGTCCGAATCCTCCGCCGCTACACCCGACGTACGCAGCAGCTCGCCGCAGACAGCCACCCAGTAAGTGTTCAGGTTTGTCGCTGACACGGCAAGGAGAATGTACTCTTTCTGCAACCGCGACAGGACGTCGCCGGTGAGTAGCACCATGCTAATCGCCGAAGCCTCTGCCTCCAGGATGTCGGGCCGTAGAGTCTGCGCGCGGAAGACGTTGGGAACAAAGCCGAACTCATCGACGAAGAAGGAAAACGGAGGGAAGTCGGCCGGGTTGCGCTCAATAGCCCGGAGGTAAGAACCTGAGGTGCCCTCCGAACTGGGCTCACCGAACAAAGGAGATGGTCCCGCCGCGGGAATCTGCCTGGGCGTGAATTCCGGCGCCGCACCGACCCCGGTCGAGAGCGTGCACAGGAAATTTGTCAGCGCCGTGGTCAATATCGCTTCCAGCATGGACTCGTCGGTCCATCCATGCGCTACGTTTTCTGTCACGTCCTCCCGCGATAGGCCGTTGGTACCAAGTTTGAGGGTGAAGCTTAACAGATCGGTGTCCGCCGGCGAGAGCCCGGCCTGCGCATAGTCCGCGAAAATCCGTTCGAGTTGCTGTTCCGGCACGCCGAGCAAACGCAACATCTGATGGTGTGCGGTAACACAATATACGTTTCGGTTTGCCTGCGCCAGAGTCAGGACGATGTACTCCTTCTGGATTTGTGAAAGAGCCTGCTCCTTAAGGAGTATGGTGGCCAAGAGGGCAGCCTCGGCCTCGATTAGTCGGGGCAGAAGCGTCTGGGCGCGAAAGATGTGGGGTACGAATCCAAACTCTTCCAGAAAGGTCGCAAACGGCGGAAAAGACGAGCCCAGCTCTACCTCCTGGAGATAACCCATATATGGGGTATTCTACCCTCCCCTGAGTGGAGCCTTCAATTCCGACGGGCCGGGGCCCGAGATTGTTTGCATCTTTTTCCCGGACTGCTCCGTCATACCCCACCGGATGGTTTCACAAACCCAGGATGGTCAGTTACTCGCTGAATTCGAGGCGGAAGCCCTCCCGCATATTAACGATCTGTTTCGAACCGCGCTCCGTCTCCTGCTGGACCAGGGCGAAGCCAACGATGCGGTGCAAGAGACTTATCTGGTTGCCTGGAAGACCTTCCACAAATATGAGCGTGGAACCAACTGCCGGGCATGGCTATTTCAAATTTTGTTCAACGTCGCGCGGCACGAGCGCCGGAAGTGGTTCCGGTTTCGAACAGGTAAAGACGAGGACCTCGCCGAGATGGAATTGGCTGCGCCTCAGCCCGTCCCCACAGCCCTTACGGATGGCGAGATCTTGGCCGCTCTGGACAAGCTTTCTATCCAGTTCCGAGAGGTGTTGATGCTAGTCGACGTCGACGAGTTCTCGTACAAGGAAGCGGGTGAAATCCTGGGAGTTCCGATCGGAACGGTTATGTCGCGATTGAGCCGGGCGCGTACGCTCTTGCGCGGTCAACTCGCCAATGTAGCCCGGTCTTACGGCCTCTCGACGGCCCAAGCGTGAGCGTTCCGGGGGCCGTGGCCCCACCAGCCTGACCTCCGCCCGTAAACCCATCTCACAATGGGCCTTATCCTGTTGCCAAAAACACCCTGATTCGGGAATAATCAGGCACGGATCTGGGATTCCTGTTTGAAGGTGCGTGGAAGGATCCAATAAGCAGCAATGAAGGAAGCCGACCGTTACGAAGGACAGAGCGCATGAATATCATCCCTTTTGGAGACAGTGCCTGCGAGAGGACGCGCAGATACCTGGATTCCTACATCAACAACGAGCTGCTTGGGGAGACCCACAAGGAAGTCTTGCGCCATCTGGAGACCTGTTCAACCTGCTCGGCGGAATTTGAGGCACGTTCGCGCCTGAAGGTCCGGCTGAAGTCCGCCGTGGAAAGCCAGAGCGTGCCGGCGGAGCTTCAATCGAGAATTAGAGAAGAAATCCAGCAATACGGATCGACGAGGGTTTCCTCCGCCGTCTGGCCGAGGTGGGCGGCTGTGGCCGCAGCGGTTCTCCTGGTTAGTGTTGGGACGTGGGTAGACCGCGGCCGGTGGAGCACAGGGAATATCTACTCGGATGGCCCCGTTCAGGACGCGTTTATTCAGAAGATTTCTCAAACGGTGTCCATGGTCCTGCGAGTCGGCCTGCGAGATCATGTCCATTGTGCGGTGTTGTCGGGGATTCCCAAGCATCCGCGGACGCTCGAAGAGGTGACCAAGGACATGGGCCCAACATACAGAGGGCTGGTTCCTCTGGTCAAGGCAAGTATTCCGGCGGACTACCGCATCGTCATGGGACACCAGTGCGACTATGGCGGCCGGATCTTTGTTCACCTAACCATGAAGAGCGGAACCAACCTGATGTCGCTGGTGATCACCCGTAAAGAGCGCGGCGAATCGATGGAAACGCTGGCTCCCACGCTACGTTCCTCCGGAGTCCCGGTCTATCAGGCAGCCGCACAGAGCTATGAAATCGCCGGCTTTGAGACAGAGCAGTACCTCGCATTCGTGGTTTCTGATCTCAACGCCAATAACAATCTCCAAGTCGCGAGCAACCTCGTCCCCTCCGTACATTCCTTCCTGGCCAAACTGCAAGGCTGATGCACCGCAGGTCCATGGGATTTCAGAGGGGCCTGCGGCTTCTTGTCACACTACCTCGCACACCCAGTCTGTAAAAATTCTTGGAATAATTCCCCCCGGATGTGTCCTTTGGTGATGCACCGTGAAGGACACACACATGACACGAGAAGAGCTCAGACTCGAAGAGACGCGTAAAAAGCGTGCGCACTGGCAGCGTTGGGGTCCTTACCTGAGTGAGCGCGCCTGGGGCACGGTCCGTGAAGATTACAGCCCTTACGGCAACGCCTGGGAATATCTGTCACACGATCACGCTCGGTCAAGGGCCTACCGCTGGAATGAAGACGGCATCGCCGGAATCTGTGATCGCCACCAACACATATGCTTTGCGGTGGCTCTATGGAACGGGCGCGACCCCATTTTAAAAGAGCGGCTCTTCGGTTTGACTGGAAACGAGGGCAATCACGGTGAGGATGTGAAGGAATGCTACTTCTACCTGGACAGCACGCCCACGCACTACTACATGAAGTATCTCTACAAGTACCCGCAAGCCGCTTTTCCATATTCACAGTTCGTCGAAGAAAACCGTCGCCGCGACAAGCACAGCCCGGAATTCGAGTTGATGGACACTGGGGTCTTCGCGGACAAGCGCTATTTCGACGTCGTAGTTGAATACGCTAAGGACGCTCCAGAAGACATCCTGGCGCGGATCACGGTCACCAACCATGGCCCGGACCGTGCCGACTTGCACTTGCTGCCGAGTGTCTGGTTTCGAAATACGTGGTCGTGGGGAAACGACGGTGCGCGGCCCGTGCTCCGCAAAAAGAGCGGCGCCGAGCACGGGATCGAACTCGAACACCCGAATCTCGGGCGCCGGCAGTTGGCCTGCGAAGGCGCGCCGGAATTACTGTTCACCGAGAACGAAACTAACCTACAGCGGCTGTACGGCTCGCCGAACGGTTCGCCTTACGTCAAGGACGGCATCAACGAATATGTCGTTCAGGGCGCTTACGATGCTGTGAACCCGAGGCAGGTCGGAACCAAGGCGGCGGCGCGGTACGTTCTATCTCTTGCGGCCGGCGAAACTCAATCCGTGCGCCTGCGCTTGCGCCCATCCACGGCGAGCGAAGATTCATTCGGTGAAGCCTTTAACGGGATCTTCGCCGACCGCATGCGCGAAGCCGACGAGTTCTATTCGACAGTCATTCCGAACCATCTCTCACCGGATGCCCGGAACGTCATGCGGCAGGCTTTTGCCGGCATGCTCTGGTCGAAGCAGTTCTACCACTATGTGGTCCGCGACTGGCTCGAAGGCGATCCGGCTTTCCCACAACCGCCTCCTGAACGGTTGAACGGGCGCAACCGCGACTGGCCCCATCTCTACAACGCCGACGTCATCTCGATGCCGGACAAGTGGGAGTATCCGTGGTATGCGGCCTGGGATCTGGCTTTTCACTGTCTGTCGCTGGCGCTGGTCGATTCTGAATTCGCAAAACAACAGCTCGTGCTGATGACGCGCGAGTGGTACATGCACCCCAATGGGCAGCTTCCCGCGTACGAGTGGGCGTTCGGCGATGTCAATCCGCCGGTGCATGCCTGGGCGGCGCTCCGTGTGTATAAGATCGAAAAGAAACGTCGCGGCGCGGGTGATCGCGCATTCCTCGAGCGGATCTTCCACAAGCTGATGCTCAACTTCACCTGGTGGGTCAACCGCAAGGACAGCGAGGGCCGCAACGTTTTCCAAGGCGGATTTCTGGGCTTGGACAACATTGGTGTCTTCGACCGCAGCGCCCCGTTGCCGACCGGAGGCCATATCGAGCAAGCCGACGGCACCGGCTGGATGGCGATGTATTGCCTGAACCTGCTGGCCATTGCCATGGAACTCGCGAGCGAAGATCCAGCTTACGAAGACGTCGCCAGCAAATTCTGGGAGCACTTCCTCTACATCGCCAACGCCATCAACCACCTGGGCAGCGACGGCAAAGGCATGTGGGATGAAACGGACGGTTTCTTCTACGACGTGCTGCACATGCCGGACGGATCTCACGTGCCGATGAAGGTTCGATCAATGGTTGGGCTGATTCCTCTGTTCGCCGTGCAAACTCTCGAACCGCACATCTGCGACAAGCTGGAGGGCTTCAAACGGCGTTTGGAATGGTTCATCGAGCACCGCAAGGATCTGACGCGAAACGTGGCATGTATGCACACCCCGGGACTTGGGGAGCGCAGGCTGCTGTCCATCGTCGATCAGGAACAGCTGCGCAAGGTTCTAAAGGTCATGCTGGATGAACGGGAATTCCTCTCGCCTTACGGTATCCGCGCGGTTTCACGCATCCATCGTGAGCACCCGTACGTGCTTTCGGCGAACGGCATGGAATACCGCGTCAACTACGAGCCCGGCGAGTCCTCAACCGGACTCTTCGGCGGTAATTCCAACTGGCGCGGTCCCATCTGGTTCCCGGTGGACTACCTGTTGATCGAGTCATTGCAGAAGTTCCACCACTATCTGGGCGACGATTTCAAGGTCGAATGTCCAACCGGCTCCGGCCAGATGATGACGCTGTGGGAGGTGGCCGCGGAACTGTCCCGGCGTATGACACGGATCTTCCTGAAGGGGGACGACGGCGCGCGGCCTGTGCACGGAGCGAATCAAGTGTTTCGCGAGGACGCGAACTGGAATGACCTGGTCCTGTTCTACGAGTACTTCCATGGCGACACCGGAGCGGGCGTAGGTGCTAGCCATCAGACCGGATGGACCGGGCTTGTCGCCAAGCTGTTGCAACAGAGCGGCGAACCGGTGCCTGGAGGCCAGGTATCCCGTGAAGAGAGGCAGCGGATTCGAGTCCGCGTGAAGGCACCGCAATTAGAAACCGTATTGGGAGATTGAAAATGAAAGCCATTGCCGTATATCCAGGCAAACCGAACAGCGTGCATCTGGCCGAGATGCCAAGACCGTCTATCCAGGAAATCCGCGGCGGCCGCGGAGTGTTGGTCAAAGTCCTTCGCGTTGGCGTTGACGGCACCGACAAGGAAATCAACGCGGCGGAGTATGGCGCCGCGCCGGAAGGCTACGACTTTCTGGTTATCGGCCACGAGGGCTTTGGCCGCGTCGAGGAAGTGGGGCCCAACGTCACCGAATTCCGGACCGGCGACTACGTCGTTGCCACTGTGCGCCGTCCTGGTTCCAGCATTTACGACCAGATCGGCAACCCAGACATGACCACGGATGACACCTACTTCGAGCGTGGCATCAATCTCCGGCATGGGTACTTGGCCGAGTACTACGCCGAGGACGCCGATTTCCTGATCAGAATTCCTTCGGGATTAAAGCAGATTGGCGTCCTGCTCGAGCCATTTACCGTTGTGCAAAAGGGCATTGCTCAGGCGTTCGAAATCCAGCGGCGGCTCCGCGTGTGGAAACCGCGGCGAGCTGCCGTCATGGGTGCGGGAACAATCGGTTTGCTGGCGACGCTGGCGCTACGGCTACGTGGCTTGGATGTAACCACGTTTGGGCTGGCTCCCAAGCCAAATGCCAACGCAGATCTGATCGAAGCGATCGGTGGACGCTACGTCACAACTCGTGAGACGCCGATCCTTGAAGGCGCAAAGCAATTCGGGCCGTTCGATTTGATTTTCGAAGCCACCGGCTTCTCCCCCGTGGTCTTCGAGAGTATGCGAGCCTTGGCCAAGAACGGCGTCCTGGTGCTCTCCAGCGTCACCGGCGGTGACCGGAAAGTAGAGGTCCCAGCGGACAGGATCAATTTGGAGTTCGTTCTTGGAAACAAGGTGATGGTCGGTACGGTGAATGCCGGCCGCGAGCACTTCGAAGCAGGCGCACGCGATATGGCACAAGCCGAAGCTCAGTACGCAGGCTGGCTGGGCCGGCTGCTCACACATCCGATTAAAGGTCTCGAGAACTACCAGACTCTTTTTGAAAAATTGACCGCGCCCAACGGAGCCATCAAAGTGTACTGCGAAGTGGCGGAATTGTGAGGAAATCATGCGCCGAATTGATGAGACCATCTGCCGCAGCCTGGACCTGGCGGCGCGTCGTGAATGGCTGGAGACTAACGGAATAGGAGGTTTCGCTTCCTCCACCATTCCTGGGTTAAATACTCGCCGCTACCACGGCCTTCTGGTTGCGGCGACCAGGCCTCCCGTGGGCCGAATGGTGCTGCTGTCCAAACTCGAGGAGACACTCGTCGTGGACGGGCGCCGGTTTGACCTATCGTGCAACCGCTACCCGGGTGTTGTGCACCCGCAAGGGTACTTGCATCTGAAGGAGTTCCGGCAGGATCCCTTTCCCGTTTTTGTTTACGAGATCGATGGAATCGAATTAGAGAAGTCGGTTTTCATGGTGCATGGCGAGAACACCACCGTGATCCAGTACGAACTCCGAGGCGGAATCGCCGGACCTTGCACGCTCGAGCTTCGCCCGCTGATTGCTTTTCGCGATTACCATAGCACGACACACGAGAATGGCGCGCTCAATCCATATCTCGAAATTGAATTAGGTTCAGTGAAAGTCGCACCCTACCAGGGGTTGCCGCCTCTGTATCTGGCCCACACCGCCGGCGACGTGCAGCAGACCGGAAACTGGTACCGCAACTTCGAATACACCATCGAGCAGGAACGCGGGCTCGATTATCAAGAGGATCTGTTCAATCCGCTGGTACTCACGTTTGACCTAAATCGGAATACGCTGCCGTCCATTATCGCCTCGACCGAGCTGCGGACAGCGGATTCGACCGAAGAACTCCGCAAGGCCGAAGTGGACCGCCGGCAGAGCGTGCTGGAAGCCGCACCGTCCGACGATCCGTTTGTCCGGCAGTTGGTGGAGGCTGCCGACCAGTTCATTGTGAGTCGCGGCGACCAGAGCACGGTCATCGCGGGCTATCACTGGTTCAGCGATTGGGGACGCGACACCATGATCACCCTGCCCGGCCTCACGCTGGCCACGGGACGCTACAACATTGCGAGAGGAATTCTGCTGGCTTTCGCTGCCAGCGTGGACCGCGGCATGCTACCCAACCGTTTTCCGGACGCGGGCGATACCCCGGAGTACAACACGGTCGATGCCACGCTCTGGTTCTTCGAGGCAACTCGCGCTCTGGTGTCACGTACCGGTGACTATGAGTTCGTCCGCACCAGGCTGTACGACATCCTGGCGGATATCATCGCCTGGCATGAACGAGGCACGCGGTATGGAATTCGTGTGGATAGCGACGGGCTGTTGACGGCCGGCGAGCCAGGTGTGCAGCTGACCTGGATGGACGCCAAAGTCGGCGACTGGGTGGTCACGCCACGGCAAGGTAAGCCGGTCGAGATCCAGGCGCTGTGGTACAACGCGCTTCGTACCATGCAGGAGTTCGCCGAAAAATTCGGGCGTGAGTCCGATCGTGGACATTCCCAGGAGATGGCGGACCGGGCGCGACGACATTTCCCCGAACTGTTTTGGAACGCGTCGACCAGTTGTCTTTACGATGTCGTGAACGGCGAGATGCGGGATCCCTCCATCCGGCCGAACCAGATTCTTGCCGTAAGCCTGATCCACAAAATGCTGCCACCAGAAAAAGCGCGGAGCGTTGTAAGTGTGGTGGAGCGAGAACTTCTCACACCTTATGGGTTGCGCAGTCTAGCGCCCGCTGATCCGCAGTACCGCGGCCGTTTCGAAGGGAATCCTCACAGCCGCGATAGCGCTTATCATCAAGGGACCGTGTGGCCTTGGCTCCTCGGGCCGTTTATCACGGCCTACCTGGAGGTAAACGGCCGGTCCGCAAAGGCTTGTCAACAGGCAGAACACTGGCTAGCTGAGTTCCGGCGGTTCATCGAAGAAGATGGCCTGGGACAAATTCCAGAGGTTTTCGACGGCGATGCGCCCCACCGGGCGGGCGGCTGCCTGGCGCAGGCCTGGAGCGTGGCGGAGTTGCTGCGCACATCCGTGGAGGATATCGTGAGCACAAGGCCGGGAAAGCGCAAGCCGGCACGCGTCAGTGCTGCCTGATGATTCGGGGGTCTTAGATGAACGATGATTCTGGGCCGCTTGCGGCTGAGCGGCGGTTCTTTATCGGACTGCTCGATAGCAATGTTGAAGCTCTGGATCGAGTCCTGGCCGACGATTTCATGTTGATCGATGTGATGGGCGGAGCTGAAATCCGCAAGGCCGTGTTGCTCGATGCAATTCGTTCCGGTCAGCTCAAGTTTGAAACCATTGAACGCCTGGACTCTCACGTCCGCTTCTATCAGACCACGGCCGTGGTAACCGGTAGCACTCAAATGAGCGGACGCTTCGGCGCAACGCCTTTCACCGCACGCAGCCGCTACACTCATGTGTTCGTCGAACAGCAAAGTGAGTGGCGTTTGGTCGCAGCGCAGGGCACGCAAATTTCGCCCCAATAGAGTGCTTTATTCCGACGCAGGGGATACTCCGAGAGCCGCACTCGCGGTTCGAGACCGCGGACAAAAAGCCAGCAGGCGAAGCGGGCATAAAGCACGGCTGTTCAGGTCGTCGTCGTCCTTGCCGAGCGCGATGTGCAGGATCTCGTGCAGTAGAAGGCTCTGTTTCTCTTCGATCGTTGTGGAGCGCAATCCCCCGTTTCCTGGGTCCGGTTGCTCGTGATATCCGCGGGTGAGAACCACGTGCCTGGTACGCACGTACTTGTCGGCGTCATAGTAACCGAGTACGAACGCATCCGCCTCCACCTCTGAGGCGAGTACCCGAAGCGTCCGGTCAGGAGAGGCCACCTTACCCACCACCGCGCTGAATTTGAGGTAACCCTCGCCACCTGTGACATCGTAAAACCTGGTTTGCTGGACGGTGAATCGGAGCAGGTTCAGGTCGATCTTTTCCTGCCCGAATATCTGCCGGCAGTGCCCGTTTTGAGCGATTTCATCGATACGCTCGAGGACAAGCTTTCGTGCCATTTGCGTCGTCTCAGCGGCGTTTGTCTGCGGCGGCGTCGCGACAACGCTAAGGCATCCCAGTACCCCGATCCAAAGCGTTGTGATTAGTCTGTTCATTGGATAACCTCTACCCTACCGGCGGCCCAGCTCGGTGGCTCTAGCTGAGCGGCCGCTTTGATAAGACTCTGACGGGTCCGAAAGAGCCGCACCTTGAGGGTGTTTAAATTCAGGCCGGTCATCTCGGACAGTTCTGCCAGCGAGAATCCCTCCACCTCTTTCAACAGCAGCAGGAGCCGGTCGTTTTCCGGAACACGAGCCAGCAGTTTGTTGACGAAGTCCCTCTGCATGAGGATCTGGTCGGGTGCCGGATGCGTATCTGCAACAGCTTGCATACGCATCGAAAGCGCGTTGTCGGCTGTGGCACTTTCGTAAACGAGCTTCAGCCGTTTTCTGCGCAGGAATCCGTAACACTCGTTGACAGCAATGCGATAAATCCACGTGTACAGCGAGCTGCGAGCGTCGAATTGGCGGATTGAAAAATAGACCTTGGCGAAAACTTCCTGTGCAATCTCATCGGCATCTTCACGGTTTCCCAAAATCCCATAGGCGACGCGGTAGATCTTGGACTCGTAGCGCTCGACAAGTCCATGAAATGCAATCTGATCGCCTGCCCTGAGCTGTGCAACCAGATCAGCCTCCTTGTGGTCGCGCGGCTTTGCCGGCGCGTGGCACGGCTTAACGGGAATGCTGCCCGGGTTCACGGGCTCGAACGTGGTCGCGTACACTCTTGTTACCTCCGCTCCTCGAGAAATGTAGTTCGCGCCGAAAGCATGGACCTCTCTGCGACGGCCGCCTCTTTCTTTCGTTTCAGCTTGCGCAAAACGAACGCATACCTCTCCAAGTCCGCCGCATAAGCCGAATGCTCCTGGCCCAAGGCTTCTGTTGAATGGAGAGCAGGTGCATATAAAGCGGTTCGGCAGCGGTATAACGACGCTCAGCGATGTGCAGTTCCGCCAACGCCCGGAGAGGCGACAGCAGCGCCGGATCGTTCGCACCCAATGCTTCCTCACGGCTGGCCACCAGCCGTTCCAACAGTGGCCGCGCCTGCGAATACTTGTGCTGAATCAGGTAGAGGCGGGCTAGATCATGCATGGCTGTCGCAATATTCGGGTGCAGGTGAGGCAGGATCGCCTCCCAGATGGTGAGTGACTGGCGCAATAGATTCTCGACCTCGGCAAGCTTGTTCTGTCTGGCGTAGAGGTCCGCCAGGCTGTGTAGAATACCGGCGGCCTCCGGATTGTGCAGCCCAACGGTGTTTCGGAGGATCGCCAGGCCGCGCTCGTAGAGTGGCTCAGCCTTCTCGTAATAGCCCAGGTTCCGATAGAGCCCCGCGAGGTTACACAGGTTGGGAACAAGGTTCGGGTGTTCCGTGCCCCACACCTTTTCATTGATGGCTATCGACCGGCGGAAAAGGGGCTCCGCCCGGAGAAACCGGCTCTGGCCTGTATAAAGTTCCGCCAGATTATTGAGAATGGTTGCGACTTCGGGATGCTCCGGCCCGTACGTCTTCTCGAAGACGGCAAGCGATCGTTTGTACAGCGCCTCCGCATCGGCGAACTTTCCTTGCGACCGATATAGCGCAGCCAGGTTGTTTAAGGACGCAGCGGTGCTCGGGTCGTTTTCACCGAGAGTCTTCTCCTTGATGTTCAGCGACCGTTGGTAAAGCAATTCGGCCGCAGCGGCGTTGCCCTGATGGAAGGAAACCATGCCCAAGTCGGTCAAAACCGTAGCAACGTCGGGGTGTTCGTCGCCGTAGTTCTTCTCCAGAATGGCTAGCGCCCTTTGCTCCATCGTTTCAGCGTTCTGGTAATTAGCCAGATCGATGTTGACTCGCCCGAGGCGGTGCAAGACATCCGCCACGCGGAGATCACCTGGGTCCGCGGAGATCTCAATTCTTGCCAGGGTTTGCCGGTAAATGAACTCAGCTTGCGCGTACTTGCCCTGCTTGTGGTAAAGCGCCGCCAGGTTGATTTCGGAGGTGGCTCCGCTCTCTGCTGTCGCCACGGGGTGTACCGGTTCAGCCGGTCGCTCTGCTTCGATTTCTTGCGCTGTCGCGCTTCCAAGCCAAAAGGCCAGACACATACTACCTCTTAGCAGCCTGCTCGTTGCGAATCTGGGCGTGTGGAATGCCATGGCCGGTCAGTTGAATGTTTCTAGCAGCACAGCCTTCACTCGTTCCAGGCGAACCCGCTCCTGATCCGCATACTGGATCAAATACCCGAGTTGCTCAAAGAGGACGTCAGACAACTCGCTGCCGCCTGATACCCTTTCTGCCCGCTCGCAGGGTTGAAGAGCATGATCTGTCCGCCGGACAAAGCCGTCAGGGCCATCCAATTGGGTTGCGATTGAAAGTAATTGAAGTGCCATACCACCCATTAATGCCGGACAGGCAGAGGGATATTCCACCGCCTGAGACACCGGCAGCTCTGGATTAGGATGCCGTTTCACGCAAGGGACCTCATCGGCTTGTCGCCACGGCGCGCTGAACGGCTTGTCGATGTCGTTCCGAAATATGGAGATCAGGTGCGGGCCGTCATGCTTGATGTGACGGCCCCGGCCGGTGCCGCGCGACGCGGCACAGACCGCTATCTACGTGTTTGGTCGTCCAAGTGGTGGTTAGCAACGCCGGCTACCGATAGAGGACTTTGCCGACTGGTAATGAACGCGTTAAGCGCGAAGTATCCCGCCCACGACTCTATATCGGCTACAACACTTTCTTCTCTTGAATTCTGAGCCGGTGATATTGAGGTCGCCTCGCGGGTTCGTGTTAGTCTCCTCGCGTCATCCCGTGAGGTGTCGTTCGAACCTCTTCATTCTGATGCACCTGGGGAATTTCTCCGATCACCCGCAACAGCGGCGGCATCGTCAAGCCCTGAACGAAGACAGAGAAAGCGACAACGGCAAAGCTCACTGTGATGATTTCTGCCCGTCCCGGTAATTCCACCGGCAAGCCGAGAGCCAATGCGAGGGCGAGTGCACCGCGTAGCCCGCCCCAAAGGAGCGCGTGTTGATGTCGCAGAGTCACACGCAGATCTGATCTGGCGAAAAGTAGGCAAAGCGGATAGACGGCAACTGCGCGGCCTAGGATTACGAAAAGTACCGCTATTACGCTGGGAAACCAAACAGCCACGATATTCTGACTAGTCTCTCGCATGCCGATCAATAGGAACACAAGCGAATTCGCCACGAAGGCGGCATATTCCCAGAAAGATTGGACTGCCTCCCTCCCATGATCGGAAAGGACATCACGTGGTCCCCGATTGCCAATGATCAACCCAGCCGCGATGGTCGCGAACACGCCTGAGAAATGGAACTGCTCCGCGAGAAGAAAGGAGCCGTACGCGGCAACCGTTGTGAAAGTGAGCTCGACCAAATGGTCTTCTGTGCGCCTGGTCAGAAAAAGGGCAATACCACCCACCGCCGCTCCGCACAGAAGAGCACCGCCAACGGTCCCCAATAGGCTCCTCGGCAGGCCAACAGCCGTGAGGGGAAACCCTGTTGCGAAAAGTACCGCAACGCCGAAAGCGACTGCCGCCGTGCCATCGTTAAACAAGCTCTCGGCTTCGATAAGTAATCGTAGGCGCCCATGAACCCTGGCTTCACGAAAAGTTGCGATCACGGAAACGGGGTCTGTCGCTGCAATAAGAGAGCCGAATACTAGGGCACTCGGCCACGGCCAACGGGCTGCGAAATGCATCCCCATCGCGGTGACCACTCCAGACAAGACCACTCCGACGCTTGCCAAGGTGAGGATCACCGGGAGTTCCCGACGTAGCTGGTTCCAGCGAAGATAGAATGCCGCCTCGAAGAGCAGGGGCGGCAAGAGCGCGTCAAAAATAAGGTCTTTGGTGAAGCTGATCTTCGGGGCCAGCGGTAACAGTGCCAGGCCCATTCCGGCCGCGACCAAGCCAACGCTGTAGGGGAGCCTTAGGCGGCGGGTCAACATGGCGACCACGGCGGCAACCAGCAGCAGCAGGAGCGCGTCCTTTCCGAAGCTCAGTTCCATACGGTCTCCACGAACACTCCCATGCGTCGCGCCGAACCAGCCTTAGGCCTTTTCTGCAATAACCACATCCACAGGCACCCACATCTTCGTGATCGTCGCCTCTCTGATCGAGAACCCGGCATTCTCGAGCGCTCGGCGAACGAAAATCGGCCTGCAGTCGAGTAGATTAGGAAGGTGCTGGTGCGTCCACTCGTACGCTTCGACCGCGAATCCCTCCCGGCCCTCCTTGGTGATCGCGACCACTCCGATTCGTCCGCCCGCGCGCAATACACGCTTGCACTCGGCCAGCACTCG
>JACXTT010000431.1_pt1 | contig 70946 bp, 71 predicted proteins | sample 9270951 | NCBI WGS metagenome assembly JACXTT01 (sample SAMN15532306, study PRJNA645909) | rock metagenome | isolation source: weathered quartz diorite | place: Puerto Rico | collected 2017-06-21 | reverse complement strand
CCAAGCCTTCACATTCGGTGAATCTTCGCCCCGCCGCCACCATCACCAGCGGAATCGAGTCACGTCTCATGATTGCTTATCTGAACTATCGGAGTCGCTTACGACTGGTTGGGGCGAGCAGGAACGCAAAGAAGGTTGCTCATCGGTGGCAAGACTGTCATGCACAGGCGCAGTCATCACATCTTTTGCCCTGCAATCCTTCGACGCCTTCTTTGGCAATGATGGGAACCATGATGAGTGCCGCTACCGGGTCGGCCCACCATATGTTGAAGAACGCATTGAGCAAAAGGCCAAGAAGCAGAATTGCGGAAAGATACGTGCAAAATTCCGTCTGTTTCGCGTCCGCGTGCATGGCCGCGCTACCCAGGGCGCGCCCGACCTTTCGTTTTGCATTTGACAGCACGGGCATCACGACAAGCGAAACGCAGGCCAAGACGATTCCCGGAATGCTGTGTTCTGGAGCGCGCCTTGCCCAAAGGTCCATTGCGGATTCGTAGGCGACGTAAGCGGCTAGCAGGAGAAAACACGCGCCGACCAAGCGGAGGGCCCGTCTTTCGTGGGAAGCGCGCCGCTTCTCGTCTGCGTCAACCGACATTCTCCAAAGGAGGACGGAGCCGGATGCAACCTCGATGAAGCTGTCAATTCCAAAACCGACGAGCGAAATGCTCCCCGCCAACGCTCCGGCCCCGATGGCAACGAGACCTTCTGCGGCGTTCCAGGCGACCGTGAAGTATTCGAGCCTTCGGCCCCGCTTTACGACAGCCGGTCTCTGCAATAGTAAGCTTTCGCTCATGACCGAAGTGTAGCTTGATGCTGACGTATGTCCAATCGTGACGATTGTGTGTCAGAAGTGGATTGCCCCGAAAACGTGTGTATAGTGGACGGCAATTCCGTCAGTCGGAGCCCAGCGTGAGTGCAGATTCCTCCTCCCCGCGTGGCTGGTATTTTCTGCTCGCTTATCTTTTTCTTTGGAGCGCCATGCTCGTCGTGCTCCACAAGCGAGCGAGCGCTTCTCTCGCCGATCCGCTGATGATTTTCGTCATCGTCGGCGGAATTTTCTCTTTGCTCGCGTGGCTGCTCACGCTTCGCCAAACGCCGCTTCCCTTCTCCGTGAAAAGTCCCGGAGGCGAATCGCTTTTTCTTCTTCTCTATCTTCCGTTCGTCACGGCATTTCTTGCAGTGGGGCTCAGCGGCTTGAATGTTCACGTCACGCTCGAGCCGCAGCTCGAAATCGCCAAGGACCTCTCCAAACAAATCGTTTTCGTACTGTTTCCCGCTGCCTTCGTTGTGGGAATCTGGAAATATACCCTGCCGGAGTTGATTCCCTCTTCGCTGAAAGTCCGGCGCGACCGGCTCACCTTGCTGGCAATGTCCGCAATCCTGATTGGCTTTCAGTTCATATTCGGCCGCGGCGTTGCCGCCGTGCATGATTTGCACGCATCCGGTGGAAAGCTTGCCGCCGGAGTGTTGTTCTCCTTTCTTTGGCTTTCTTTGGATGCGGGAGTAGTGGAGGAATTCTTCTTCCGCGTATTGCTGCAGTCCCGCGTTGCAGCGCTCTGCAAATCGGAGCTTGCTGGGATCGTCCTTATGGCAGTCGTCTTCGGGCTCGCTCACGCGCCTGGGCTTTACCTTCGCCCCGCTGCTATGCAGGAGAGCCTTACGGGGCCGCCAAGTCTTTTCAGTGCTGTGGCTTACTCCATCGTGTACACGTCCGCCGCAGGCATCTTCCTCGGTGTTCTTTGGGCACGCACCCGCAATTTCCTCCTGGTTGTTCTTGTCCATGGCGTGACAGACCTCGTCCCCAATCTCGACATTTTTCAGAAGTTTTGGCACTCCGGGTGACCGGCAAAGAAATGGAACATTTGCCCCTAATAACCCGTACTTCCCATCAGACGGTCGCATTGTCTCCAACGTTCTCCACCGGAGGTCTGTTATGAAGTCCTTGAAAGCCTTTTTCGCCGCTCTAGCCCTGGCTGCGTTGCCCCTTTCCGCGACGAACAAAACCGAAATTTCCGAACGCGGTGTGGCTCATTTTGAAGCCGCGATTCCGCCGACGGTTCGCGTGGCGCTTCACATCCGCTCCGGCGAAATCCGGATCGTCGGCAGCGAAGACGGGAAACTTTCCGTGGATATTTCCGGTAGAAACAAGGACAAAATTGAAGACTTGCGTTACCGCCTCACCAGCTCTTCCGAAAGCGCGGAGCTGCACATCTCCGGCGGGCCGCGCAACGACCTGACCATCGAAGTTCACGTTCCGCGTAACGCCGACCTTTACGCGCGCATTCCCGCCGGCGACGTCACGATTGAAAACGTCAACGCCAGCAAGGACGTCCAGCTTCATGCCGGCGACCTCACGATTTACGTCGGCAATCCAGCGGATTATTGGCGCGTGGAAGCGTCGGTCACCGCCGGCGACATTAACGCGGCACCGTTTGGCGAATATCACGGCGGCCTATTCCGCTCTTTCAAAAAATCCGGTAACGGAAAATTGACGCTCTACGCGCACCTCGGCGCCGGAGATTTGACGCTCAAATAGATTTGCAACGTGCTACGATGCGCGCGTGAAAAAGAAGACGCAAAAAACGAAACAGAAAAACGAACGTGCAAAAGCGACCGGCGCCGAGCGCAAAGTGATTCTCGGCCTTGGCATCAGCCTCGACGGCTACATCGCGCGGCCGGACGGCTCCGTAGATTTTCTTTTCATGCCGAAGGACTATTCGATGGGCCCGTTTTTCAAAACGATTGACACCGCCGTCCTCGGCCGGAAGACCTACGACGATGGCCTGAAAATGGGCGGCAGTTTCACGGGCAAGACGAAATACTACGTGTTCTCCCGGACGCTTCCGCTCGGCATGCGCAATGGCGTCATGGTCACGAACGATTCGCCCGGCGCCGTCATCGCAGAAATTCGCAAGACGCCGGGCAAAAACATCTGGCTGATGGGCGGCGGCGAATTAGTTCGCGAATTTTTAAAGGAAGATCTGGTGGACGAACTTTACATCGGAGTCGTGCCCACACTTCTTGGCGAAGGCATTCCGCTTTTCCCCAGCGGCTTTCCGCAGCGCGAATTCACGCTCATCGAAAACAAAACCTATTCGCGAGGACTCGTTGGGCTCCGCTACGAGCGAACAAAGAAAAACAAGAAGGCACATTAAAATCGAGGACAGAGGCTGACTGCATGCCGAGCATCGAGCGGGTACTGGAAACGGCGCTTTACGTGAAAGACATCGGCCGTGCCGTGGATTTCTATCAGCGCGTTTTGGGATTTGGTGTTCTCCAGAAAAGTGGCGAACCCGAACGGTTGGCAGCCATGGATGTTGGCGGCGCGCATATCCTTCTATTGTTCAAAGCCGGAGCTACGGCGAACGACGTCATGATCCCCGGCGGCAGGATTCCCGGTTTCGACGGTGGCGGCAACGGCCACGTGGCCTTCCCAATTGCTCCTGCCGAGCTGAGCGTCTGGGAAAAACGGCTCGCCGAGTACGGAATCCCCGTTGAAAGTACGGTCAAATGGGAGCGCGGCGGACAAAGCATTTATTTCCGCGACCCGGACGGAAATTTGCTGGAGCTGGCCACACCTGGAGTTTGGCCGACGTACTGAGCGGAGGAATTCTCTAGAGCATCCCGACGATGCCAGCGATTACTTGCGATAGAATTTTTGCATGCGCACTGGGGAATCTGTTTACAAAACGATTGATACAAACTGGATGGGCCGGCCAAAATCCATCGCGGCCCTGCTCGTGCAATCGGATGGCGTAAACGCGCTCATAGATCCCGGCCCAAGTTCGACGCTGGAAACTTTGCGCGCCGAGTTGCAACGCCATGGCGTACGCGTCGAAGATCTGGCCGCAATTCTTCTGACGCACATTCATCTAGACCACGCCGGAGCCACCGGCTCTCTCATCAAAGAAAATCCAAAGCTCGATGTTTTTGTTCACGAATTCGGCGCGAAGCACATGGCCGATCCGTCGAAATTACTTGCCAGCGCCGGCCGTCTCTACGGCGCGGAAATGGATCGTCTCTACGGTGCCGTGCTTCCGGTACCGCAAGAAAATCTGCGCGCGCTCGCAGGCGGCGAAGCCATCAGCGTCGGCCAGCGCAATTTTTCTGTTCTTTACACTCCCGGACACGCTTCGCATCATCTCACTTTCTGGGATTCGCTGAGCCGCGTCGCATTTATCGGCGACGTCGGAGGAATCAGCGTCGAAGGCGATGAATTTATTTTGCCGGCAACCCCGCCGCCCGACATTGATCTGGAACTTTGGAACAAATCGCTCGACGCAATCGCCGCGCTGCGTCCTGCAAAACTATTTCTTACACATTTCGGCTACGCGCATGATCCCGCGGCGCACATCGCGCGCTACCGCGAGCGCCTCGAGAAATGGAGCGAGCTTGTAGACACTCTGCTCGCAAGCGGAAAAACGGAAGAAGCTGCGGGCCAGGAATTTGTGGACGCGGTGGCCGGGGAAATCAGGCACGCGGAAGACGAGTTCGGCGCGGATCATTACATTTTCAACGGAGGTTTGCTTCTCTCTTGGCTGGGCTTGCTGCGTCACGCAAAGAAAAAGAGCGCTGCTGCGCGATAGTATAAGACTCGCTTATTTGGCGGATTGGAGAAGCGGCTCAAGCCAGGAAAAAAGAAATCTGCCGATTTCCGGAAATTGTACGGCCAACAAACTGAACAACGGAAGCGCCCCCGCCGCAATGAATTTCACCCAAAAATCCCAGCCCAATTCGCCGGCAGTGGTGGAAGTCAATCGGTTCAGAATGGCGTCGCGATGCATTTCCGAATATACAAATCCCACGATGACTCCCATCACAAGCAACAAAGCCACCGCCAGAACCTGCAAGGCCGGGTGCGGTTCGAACGGATAGATGCTGATGGAGCAAACGATGAAGACATACATCCCCGCCGCGCAGATCACCAGCGTGCGCATTTGCAGCAGCACGCTCTGCAGGAAATTGACATACACAAGCGCGGAGTATTCCTCCGCCAGCGCCTGAACCACGGAAAGGTCGTCCTTCTTAATTCTTCTCTCTATGGAAACAACGGGCGCCTGTTCGGCAAGCCACTTCGGAGTCAGGACGTCGTGAATAAGGAAACCCGCCGTATCGGCCATGCATTTTTGCAGCGTTTCTATTTGCTGAACTAACCTGTGAAGCAAATCACGTTTGGCCGGTTTCTCCGCAATGGAAATATTGGATGTGCGGTCGTCTTGGTCGGCTTCCGCGGTGCGAGACTGGTCTTCATTCAGGGAGCCAGATTCGCTTTCCGTACTGAGAGCGGCGGCCTCCGCCTCTTTTTCCTGCGAGCTTGTGGCCTCCCTCGCCATCGCCACAGCGGTCCCGGCCGAGACCGAAGCAAGCGTCGCCGTGGCGCCGGTAACTACAAGCGTAGACGGATGTGCTGCGGAGCTGGAAATAGTGGCCGGCGCGAGGGGAGCAGACTCCTCTGCGTTTGGCTCAGCATGGTTTCCTGAATTCTTGTGCGCATTTGCCGGAGGTCTTGGCTGTGCGGATTGCGGATAGGATGAAATCAAACCGTACGTTGCTACTGCCGCTTCGTACGCTCGGTTCGTCTCCCCAATCGAGATGAGTACATTTCCAGTAGTGGGTTCTTTCTCAAGCAACGGCTTGAGCTTATCAAGATTTTCAAACGTGCGAGACATCACGCGATAAGTTTCGCGGAGGGTGCTGCCGCCGGGATTCCACATGGATTTCCAGGAAAGGCGCTTCATCCGGCTAAAAGCCTCGCGCAGCGGAGAGCGGTCGAGACCTGTCAGCACATGCTTGTAGCTGAACCAGGTGCTGGTCAAACGAATTAAGCATCCGAGATAAACGGCAATGGCAAATGCAAGAGCGGCGCAATAGCCCCAGTCATAGTAGACGCCCTCCAAACTCTGTAAGGGATGCCGCAAATCCAGTACGGTGAGAGAAATGATGTAAACACCAACAATCACAATGAGGACACGCCAAGCGAACAGGACTGGATGGGCAGTGCTTCGAATCGCTTCGCCATCTTTGTCACTCATTCGGAAAGATTTCGGACCGAGCGTAGAAGGATTCGGCAAGCGCGGTCTGCGCAAGTCAACGATGGACATTCCCCGAAGACTTAGCCACACCCACCAATAGCCAGCGGCGATCAGCAAGAGAAACGGAGGAATTGGCGAGACTTCTGAAGCAAAGTGGATGTACCGCGTCGACCAAAGTATAGGAAGTTTTTCGAACCAATCGTATGCTAAAAGCAACTGGAACGTGGCGCTCAATGAAACGCAAAGGAAAAGCACGGAGGCAACCAACCGGCGTTTTCGTTGAACCCAAAAATCCCAAAGAACAAATCCAACGAATATTGGCAAAGGAGCCCACAGAACCGGCGTGAGCCAGCCATCTCCACGCCAGTCAACAAGCGGACTTCTAGCACACATGATGAGCACAAATGCAGTGCAAAGCCAAAAGGCGCCGATAGCCATGACGGCGGCTCCGAATTTGTCATGGGTGCCGGCAAATTGCGCCCTCATCTCGGAATCTGCGAGGAACGTTCCAGTGCAGCTGAGAATTGCATGAACCAGCAGCGCCACGAAACAGAGACAATACGCAATATTCCAAGCAGGAGTAGTATGGGCGCGTTTTTTCTCGTCCTCTTCCTCTTCTCTGTCTTTCCGATCTTTGCCGTCCCCTTTCTGGCGCACAGGTACAAGCGCTGGCGCGTCAATCCCCAGCAGGGTGCTTTCTTGAGATTTTCCAGAATCCGAGGAGTCTGACTTAAAGATCGGAAGCTTGTGATCCACACTCTTCCAAGGTTTGTCCGAGAGAGCGGCGATGGGCCAATAACCGTCATGGCCTAGGATGGTCAACCAAGTTAGGGGCTTCCCCGGGCAAGTCGGAGGAGCATCTTTAGCGGGGGAAGCATCCTTATTCTTAGTGGCAGAAGCGTCTTTGGAAGTCACGCAAGGTGATCCATACTCGGCGTAGGGGGCGGATGGGATTTTTTCTCTGATGCATGGCCCACGCTGACAATCCGATTCGCGGTAGGTGGGCGGCGACCATCGTAATTCGGGCCTGAGCGCGGTGAGCAAACCTACCATTGCGTTGAAAGTGCCGATGTTGCTGCTTGATTCGAATAGGCGATCCTGGTGCGGCTTTGGCTGCTTGCGTTCTGGTTGACCTGACTGAGGGACACAAACTTCCGGAGAGTCGGCGTCGCATAACAAATCACTTTGGCCGGGGACAAGCGGATAGATGTTCAAGCCAAGGACGCCTTCCAAAAGTGAATCCTCCTGACTGAGGAGGAGAAGGTCCGGCTGAGTAACAACGACGCGCCCTTGCGGATAGGAATTGCGCAGGTAACGCGCTAAAAAGAGCTGATCAACTGGATTCGTGGCCAGGAGAATGGTGAATTTGATGTGATGCTTCTGAAGTTCGCTGACCACGCCGAGCATGACGGCTTCCTGAGAGAGCGAAGTTTGCGAACCTGCATATGGGGCGACTGCGTCGTCGTCCGTGGATTCCTCTTCCAAATTCAGAGAGAGTGTAGTCTTTCCCGGAAGCTTCGAAGTAGCATCTTGCTTTGCGGCTAATTCCTTTTCATAGGCGGAACGAAAGTAGGAGATCTCCCGCGGGAAGTGAAGGTGGACGATTTCAGCCGACATTTGCGAAATATCTGTTTTTTCGCCACCACAACCATCCGCTTTAGTTTTGCCCTGCTTCTCCGAAGGCGTCGCATTCAATGGTGAAGCCTTTACGTGAACGTAGGCACCGTAGGCAGTGTCGTCTTCTGAAAGTACGGCGATTTCCTCCGGCTTATAACCTTTGCAAGTTGCGTAGCGCAGAAATTGTTGGATAGAAAATTCGTCGTTTTCCTGAAACGATGCAAAGTGCACAGCGAGCAAACGGTCCGTCCGCAAGGGCTCGAATTGAGATTTGAATTCATCCATGCTGTTGGCGCTGGTTACGGAACCGCTGTAGACAAAAGCCTCCGGGGGTTTTTGAGGAATCATCTTGAGTTGACGGCTGAGGGAATCGAGCGAGCCAGAGAAATTAGGTCCCAAAATAAAAATCCGGGGATTCGCGGCAGGACCAGATTCAGCAACACCGGCGCGAATTTCGCGCTCAATTTTCAGAGCGTTCTGGAACTGATTACTCCGAATTCCACTGGTCGGAGTCTCAGCGACCAAAAACACAAAAAGAGGCCGTTGGCTGGAACAGATGTCCCCCTGCCCGGGTGACGTAGGCGTGGTGGTGCGGAAGATGAGAAGCCCAGGGAATGACTCACGGGCTCTTCGTTCCATATCCTCTGATTGGCGTTCCGCAACTCCGTCGGCGGCTTTGTGCGCGTTGAGTTTCCAAGGAAGAATCGAACGGTCAAATGAGTAGTCTCCCTGATGTTGGACGGCTTGCTGGAGCGATTCGATGGTCCGGTCAAACAGCAGGGCCAAGTGGGTGTGAACCGGGTCGGGAACAATCGCTATTAGGAATTGCACGTTGCCGCGAGCCTTTGTAGGGACCCTCCAATGAGATTCGTCATCTTTGTTTGGGGAGGACCTGGTGAGTTCCGCGCAAGCAAAGTAGCCAGCAATGCTCTCGGCAAATGCGCGCTCATATGCTGTTTGAGGGCCGCTTGGAGGGACAATTGATTTTTCTATTTTCGTATTCTGTGCTTTGGCTGGCGGCAAGGCAGGGGGAGATGAGTGGACAACGGGCACGGTACCAGTGCTGGCCAGGCGCAGGATTCCGCCAAGAAACACAAAAGCAGCGAAGAAGAGACCTTGGCGCTTCATACTTTGACCAAAGCTAGGGACACGGTTAGAAGCTGGACCTTCCGCAGTGCGTTCAAGCGAACTCGGACGTTAGGGGCCAAATGAGACTCCGTCTGGCCTCCTGCACAACCTGCTCACAGACGACGAGAGGACCCGGGTATGCAGGGCGTAACAAGTAGTGTGGGAATCGGGCAATTCGTTACAGGAGTGGGGTAGGAAATGCAGAATTGAAAATGGAAAATGGGTTGGGCGAGTAGTGGCAGGCAAAAGCCGGTCATTACAACAGACAGCAAGCTACTCGGCGGATTCGGATGATTGCGAGGATTCGGGAATAGGCGGTTGGGTGACGGGTTCCGAAGGCGCTTCTGCCGGGGATTCGATGCGAGCGGAAAGGGCCTCAACGAGGAGGTCGACGAGTTTTTTGGCACCGGAGGCGTCAGGGTCCTTGTCGGGGTTGTACTGAGTGACGGTTAGGCCGACAAGGTGGTTGCTGCGAACGGCTTCGGTGAGCGCGGCGCGAACATCGGCGAGGGAGAGGCCGCCGGCACCGGGAACATTCACGGCCGGAAATTCTTCATTCGAAAGGATGTCGGTGTCGAGGTGGATCACGTACTCGCGGGCGTCGGTGTGTAGATGTGCGAGCGCGTCTTTGGCCGCGGCTACAGCGGATTTGCGCTGAACGTCCACGGCGAGCATGTGACGCATGGGCGAGCGGGCTAGAAATTCCTGCTCGGGCGGGTCGAGGCGCTCGATGCCGAAGAGATAGACGTCCGGCTCGCGGACCAGCGGCGGTTCCCCCCAGAATCGGACGAGTTCGGGCGCGCCTTTGCCGATAATGTGGGCGACGACCATGCCGTCAATGCGGCCGGAAGGAGTCGAAGCCGGCGTGTTCAAATCGGCGTCGCGGTCCATCCAGAAAAGATTCAGGTGCTTGTAGTAGCGGCGGGCGCCCGTGAGCAACCCAATGGTTTGCGCACAGTCGCCGCCGACAACAAGAACTATTGCGCCGCTCTTGACGGCAACTTCAGCACGAAGTTTCAAGTCGCTGAGACCGGCGACGATTTCGGTGAGGTTGCGGGCGCGGCGATGCTCGTCGTCTTCGGCAAAATGTCGAGGAGCGCAATCTCCGTGGTCGATGACTTCGAAGCCCGCGTTTTGGAGGCGCCCGACGAGGCCTGCCGCGCGTATGGCGGCCGGCGCCTTTTCGCTACCTGGCAAAAATGCAGCGGCGCTGGAGGGCGCGCCAATCAAGGCAATCTTCTTCGGCTGACGGGCTATTTTGACCGCCAAGAGTCTCTCCTGAAGTTTGCGTTAACAGGCCCGGAACCGCGGCCGAGTGAGCCCCTGTTGCAGACTACGCCTGGCGAATGCTGGCGACGAAAAAGCATTTCTTCAGGGGCTAAAGCCCCGAATGCGATATTCTCAACGTGGGGGCTGAAGCCCCCACCTCCTGAAGAAACAACCGTCCAGCAAACAACCAGAACTCTACTTTTGGCTCGGGCCAGCGGCGGCCGGCTTCAGAAAGCCGGCCCTACAAAACCCAACTGCGGCCTCAGGTTGCCAGTAATAAGCCCGTAAGCCAATTCCTCAGCGGCTAAAGCCGCTCAATTCACAGTGCCCAATGTCGGACCTAAAGGTCCGACCCCCAAAATCAGCGGCGCGGAGCGGGCGCGATGGTGGCCAACTCCGGCGGCAAAGTAAAGCGAACGTCTTCGCGAATCAAATCGAGATCACGCTGATCCGTAAAACCGTGTTCGGCAAGACGCTGGCTGACCTGTTCCACCAAAACTTCGGGAGCGGAAGCACCTGCGGTGAGGCCGACGCTTTTTACCCCTTCGAGCCACGCCGGATTGATGTCCGAAGCGGAGTCAATGAGGGCGGCTTTGACGCCCAGGCGCTCGGCTACTTCGACAAGACGGTTGGAATTGGAACTGTTCTCTGAGCCAACGACGAGGATGAGATCGACGTCCTGCGCCACCTGTGCGACAGCATCCTGACGATTCTGCGTGGCGTAGCAGATGTCGTCGCTCTTGGGGCCGACGATTTTGGGAAATTTCTGGCGGAGGCGGGCGACGATTTCCTGAGTGTCGTAAAGGCTGAGCGTCGTTTGCGTAAGGAAGGCGAGTTTATCGGGATGCTCGACTTCGAGCGCGTCCACGGCTTCAACGGAGTCCACAACGATGGTGCGATCGGGCGCTTCACCGGAAGTGCCGATGATTTCCTGATGATCCTTGTGGCCGATGAGGATGATGGTCTTATCCTCTCGGGCGAACTTGAGCGCCTCGAAATGAACTTTGGTGACGAGCGGGCAGGTGGCGTCAATAACTTTCAGATTGCGCGCCTTGGCTTCTTCGCGAACGGTCGGAGGAACGCCGTGGGCGCTGAAGACGAGAACGGAGCCGTGGGGGACCTCTTCGATGGTTTCGACGAAGATGGCGCCGCGGCGGCGAAGCTGTTCGACCACGTAGGTGTTATGAACAATTTCGTGGTGAACATAGACGGGATTGCCGTACGCTTCGAGGGCAAGTTCGACGATGTCCACGGCGCGAACTACCCCGGCGCAAAAGCCGCGGGGCCGCACGCGCAAGAGTACTTTTCCATTGGATTCAGTCGGCATCTTCTTCCTAACTTAGGGATTTATCAAAACTCTATCATACCCCAACGGCTTCGTTTGCCGCATGGAAATTCCCGCGGTGGCGGCGCGATTTCTCTACTCAAAGCGTAACCACAACGCGGCCAGGCCGGACGGGGTGCTCCACGAGTTCGTGAGCGCGGGCGATCTCTGCAAGCGGAACTCGCTCCGCGATTTCGAAACCGGACCATCCTGCCTCAAGTGCCCCGTTCAAATCCCGGGCAGCCGCTATTTTTGCGTCCTTTGGGAAATCATCGCTGCCCAGGAAGAAGAGGCGAATGTTCTTGAAGACCATTTGCCAGAAGGGGATTTTACGAACTTCGATGTTGGTAGCGTATGCAGCGACCGAACCACCCAATTTGAGGAGTTCGACATCGGCGTCTATGTTGGCACCAAACGCAACTTCAACGATATGGTCGACGCCGTCCGGAGCGAGAGCTTTTACGCGCGTTCTCATCTCCTGATCGTTGCGAAGCACATCGTGAGCGCCGGCGCGTCGCGCGGCAGGTTCCTCTTCAGGCGAGCGAATGGTACCAATTACCCGCGCTCCAGCGTAACGCGCCAACTGAACAGCGCACATTCCGACAGCACCCGCCGCTCCCTGCACTAATACGGTGAGTCCTTTTACCGCCCCCGCAATGTGAACGGCACGGTGGGCAGTAATCCCTGGTATGCCAAGACATGCGCCTTGATCCATGGACACGTCGGCGGGTAGCGGAGCGACTTGCGCCACAGGGACCACAGTGAACTCTGCCGCGGTGCCAAAGGGGCGATAGGATTGAGCGCCGTAACACCAAACCGGCCGCCCAATCCATTCCGAAGGAACGCCTGCACCGATTCTGTCCATGCGCCCGGCGCCGTCGCTATGGGGAATGACGCGAGGATATGCCATGCCGTAGCCAAACGCATCCTGGCGCTTTTTTATGTCTCCAGGGTTGATCCCGGATGCAGCAATTCGAATACGAACTTCTCCGGGGGCAGGAATGGGGTCCGGCATCTCTCCGACGTTTAGGACTTCGCGAGCGGAGCCCTGCTTTTCGTACCAAGCTGCCCTCATTTCACAGCCTCACTTTAGAACGTCCCGATTTACGGGCTGTTCGGAAACTGGCTTATCATTGAATGCCCTTTTTACTTTGAAACATAGAACAATTTGAGCAACACTTGGCGTTCGTGCCGCGAACCTCCGCCCGGCTCTCCCCGGTTCCGGCGTGAAATGAGCGGAGAACATGTCCCCTTCCGAAGGCGCAAACCGCAGGCGCAGCGAACGTGTGATGTTGCAAATTCCGATCGTATTGATGACGGAAACGGTGGATCACGAACCGATGAAGGAAGAGACGCACACGCTGGTAGTGAATGCGCATGGCGGGCTGCTGAAATTGGAAATGGAAGTTTTGGCGGGGCAGCCGATTGTTCTGATCAACCCGAAATCGGGAGCGGAAGTGACGGCGCGCGTGGTGCGAGTGGAAAACCCACCCGGAGGATACACCGCCGTGGCGTTTGAGTTTGCGGAGCCGGCACCACACTTCTGGCCAGTGGAGTTTCCGCCGGCGGATTGGGCGAAGGCGGGGACGTAAGACCTGTTCCTCTGGATTTCGACTGAATCCACGATCAAGACTCGACGTTACCGCGGCTACGGTCGCCGGAGCACAGCCGGGAATGGCTGTGTCACCGGGGAGGGCCGTCTCGGAAGACGGCCCCTACAAGGCTCACGCTACTTTTTGCCAGTGTCCGTGTTTGATCTACACGGAGAGGTATTTGCCATGGGATGGATAAAGGCTTTGAGAGGCAAGGCGTTATTGCCGTGCGCCGCGCTGCTGGCCGGCGCAGCGATGCTTGCAGGATGCGACGAGCATATTGTGGTGGACCGGGACCCGGGCGTGAGAATTCAGAGAGGGATGACGTGGGCGTGGCGTCCGCAGCCGACGCAGCAGGAAGCGCGTAACGAAGGCGGGCGGAGGGTGCTTTCGCGCGACGTGATTTCACCGCGCGAGCGGCCGCAGCGGGAGTTTCCAAGCTATTCGCGGAATGACATTGTGCATACGCGGACGCGGATTGCGATCGAACAAACCCTTAAGTCAAAGGGATTGACGCAAGTGAGCGATCCTGGGGCTGCGGATTTTCTGGTGGATTATCAGGTGGGAATTCAGGGCCGGCGCGGACGGGTTGCCGAGCCGGTGAATCCGCCTGTGCTGGTCTGCGGATATTACGGATGCTGGCAGTCCTGGGGATACTGGGGTCCGCCAGGATACGTAGTGCGGACCTATCATTACCGCGAAGGATCCATTGTTTTTGATCTGGTGCGCGCAGGGGACAACAGGATGGCGTACCGTGCGACGTACGAAAAACCGCTGGATTGGAACGGCCTGGATCAGGAGCACGTAAATTCGGGCGTGAAGAAAATGTTGAAGGAACTGAAGCCGCAAAATTAAAGGCGAGTTCCGCGAGCGAGTCGAAGAACCGAAAAGGCCGGATGGGAGTCCGGCCTTTATTTTTGCGTGAGTCATCTCGCGCATAGGTAGCGCGGGTAACGATTTTATTTTGCGGTGGGCAACCATACAAAATATGGCTAGGATACCTCCATTCGTTTGAGCCATTGCTCAGTGCAAAGTCCCCAAAAATCTAACGGAGGAAAGACAATGAGTGCTGCGCCTGCTTCAGCCCAGGGGCAAGGAAGTGCGAACGGAGGGACCCGAGCACAAGGGCCACAGCCTGCGGAACAATTGTTCCAGATGGCGCTGGGATTCATGTCGACGGCGGCGCTGGGCTGCGTGGCGGAATTGGAGATTGCGGAGAAGCTGGAGAATGGGCCAAAAGACGTGGCGGTACTGGCGGCAGAGAGCGGCGTCAAAGAAGAACCGCTCTATCGCGTGCTGCGGGCGGTGGCGACCGCGGGGATTTTTAAAGAACAAGCGCCGAGGACATTTGCGCTTACGCCCGCAGCGGATTTGCTTCGCCGCGATGCGAAGGGATCGATGCGCAACATGGTGCTCTTCCTGGCGACGCGGATACACTTCGAACTTTCCCCCGAAATGATGCATTCGCTGAAAACGGGCGAAACGGTTGTGGAAAAGGTCTACAACGTTTCGATCTTCGACTACTTCGAGAAAGACAAAATAACCGGCGAGATTTTCAACGACGCGATGACGGATTTCAGCGCCGTGGTGATTCCGGCGGCGCTGGAAGCGTATGACTTCAGCTATTTGAACGGAAAGACGCTGATTGATATTGCTGGAGGACATGGCAAAGTGCTGACGGAGATTTTGGTGAAGTACCCGGAGATTCGGGGAAAACTCTTTGATCTGGAACATGTAGTGAATGGGGCGAGGCCGCGGATTGAGTCGTTGGGATTGACGGGGCGTTGCAGCGTTTGCTCGGGCGACTTTTTCAAGGAAGTGCCGCAAGCCGACGCGTACATAATGAAGCACATCATTCACGATTGGGATGATGCAAAGGCGACGACGATTTTGAAGAATATCCACAAGGCTTCGCCTGCCGATGCTCGCGTGATTTTGCTGGAAGGCGTGATTGCTCCTGGAAACGAACCAAGCCTCGGAAAATGGCTTGATTTGGAAATGCTGCTGATGCCGGGCGGAAAAGAGCGCACGGAGGAAGAGTACGGAGCGCTCTTTGCGGGGGCGGGATTCAAGGTAACGCGGTTCGTGGAGACGAAGTCGCCGCTTTCCGTTATTGAAGCCGTGAAAGCGAATTGACTGTAACGTTTGGCGAGCGCGGGCGTGAGATAATCGGCTTCGGGTGACGGAGCCGATGAGCGCGGGAAAAAGAAAATCCGATCCGAAGAAACTGGCAGAGCAATTGGCGGAGACTGGGCGTGCGTTTCATGCCCGCGGCTGGGCGCTGGGAACGAGCGGAAATTACAGCGCGGTTTTGAAGGACAAGCCACTGCGGCTGTTGATTACGTCGTCCGGTGTGGACAAAGCGTATCTCGGCAAGAAACACTTTCTGCAGATTGACGACCGCGCGAATGTCTTGGCGGGAGATGGGAGGCCTTCGGCGGAATCGCTGCTGCACGTGGCAGTGGTGCGGGCGCGGGGAGTTGGATGCGTTTTACACACACATTCGGTGTGGAGCACGATTCTTTCCGATCGCCATGCGGTGAAACATAAGAGCATGGCAATTTCCGGGTACGAAATGCTGAAGGGCCTGGAAGGCGTGAAGACGCACACGCATCAGGAATGGATTCCGATATTTGAAAACTCGCAGGACATTCCGGCGCTGGCGAAAGAAGTTGAGGCGTTGCTGAGGCAGGACTCAAGGCCGCATGGGTTCCTGCTCCGAGGGCATGGGTTATATACTTGGGGAGAGGACGTGGCGCAGGCGCGGCGGCACGTGGAGATTTTTGAGTTTTTGCTGGAAGTGGTGGGCAGGCGCGAGCTGACGGAACACGCGGGCAAAAGTGGCGGGTGGTTGGGTGGTTGAACCTGACGTGGTTGTGAGAATTGTATGGCGACACTGAACATTCCAGACGAAAAGAGAACGCTGAGTGAGTTCGACGAGGTGCGCGCGCACTTGGCGGGCCTAGGGATTGATTACGAGCGCTGGAGGCCGACGCATGAGGTGGCGGCGGGCGCATCGGCAGCGGAGATTTTGGCGGCGTATGCGCCGGAGATCGAACGTTTGAAAGCGCAGGGCGGGTACGTGACGGCAGACGTGATTGACGTGACGTCGCAAACGCCGGGGCTTGAGGCGATGCTGAACCGCTTCAACAGCGAGCACTGGCACGACGAAGATGAAGTGCGGTTCATCATCGAGGGGCGAGGAATTTTTCATATTCATCCGCGCGAAGGAAAAGTGGTTTCGATTACCGTCGAGGCGGGGGACTTGCTGCGCGTGCCGCGCGGGACGTGGCACTGGTTTGATCTCTGCCAGGAGCGGCGGATTCGAGCGATTCGATTGTTCCAGGACATGAGCGGCTGGACGCCGCGCTACACCGAGAGCGGCGTTGACCGCGGCTACGAACCGGTCTGCTTTGGGCCGAATTATTTTCCTGGGCGCGCAAATTTGGTATAGCGGGTCAGTTTGAATTTTGACCCCTTGTGTCACGATTAAGAAAATTCAAACTGACGTGGCCTGAGCCGAACTTGGCGCTTTTGCCGAACAACTCTTCTATCCAATTCCTCCTGCTGGACATCGAAGGAACGACGACGCCTGTGGACTTTGTCTACGAAACGCTGTTCCCTTTCGCGAGCGCGGGTGTCGAATTGTACCTGCACCGGCATTCGGCGGAACTCGAAGTCAGGCACTTGCTGAACGAACTTCGCGCAGAGCAGGCTGCGGATGCGGCAAAGGATCCCCAGGTCGGCGTCTGGATGCGAGGAACGGCGGAGGAAGAGATTGCGACCGCAGGGAATTACGTGCGGCACTTGATTGCGACGGATCGAAAAACAACTCCGTTGAAAACGCTGCAGGGAAAAATCTGGGAAGAGGGATATCGCAGCGGGGAGTTGCGCGGAGAAGTTTATGAAGATGTGCCACGCGCGTTTATGCGGTGGAAGAAGGAAGGAAGGCGGATTGCGATTTTTTCCTCGGGGAGCGTGCTGGCGCAGCGGCTTTTGTTTGGACATTCGACGGCAGGGGACCTGACGAAGTACATCGAGGCATACTTTGACACGACGACGGGGCCGAAGCGCGAGGCGGCGAGTTACAAGTCGATCGGAAATGCGCTGGGAGTCGCAACTGGGAGTATGCTTTTTGTTTCGGACGTAACGCAGGAACTGGATGCGGCGCGGGATGCGGGAATGCGCACAGCGTTGATGGTGAGGCCTGGAAGTCCGCAGCCCGCAGATTCGCGCCATGCTTGCATCGAAAGCTTTGACCAGTTGCTCGTTTGAGTTCTGAGAGGAATTCCCCGCCCGAAGAATTTCGAGGTTGAACGCAAGCCGAAAGGAGCAAATTGCATGAGCGCACAAAAGCAAGTTGTCCTGATCACGGGCTCGAGCAGTGGCTTTGGTCGGCTGTTTGCGGAGGCGTTCGCGCGCAACCGATATTCCGTGTTCGCGACGATGCGCGGCGTGAACGGAAAGAATGCTAAGTCCGCGGAAAGCCTGCGAGCGTTCGCATCGCAAAATTCGCTTCCGATTGAAGTGGAAGAGATGGATGTCACGGATGAAGCGTCCGTGAACAAATGCGTGGCGAGCGTGGTAAGCAAGGCCGGGCGGCTGGACGTGGTGATCAACAATGCGGGATTTGCGTACGTGGATTTGATGGAAGCGATCACGATCGAGCAAGCGAAAGAGATTTTCGATACGAATGTGTTTGGCGTGCAGCGCACGGCGCGCGCGGCGCTGCCGCAAATGCACAAGCAAGGCAGCGGGCTGCTTCTGCAAGTAAGCAGCGGAGCGGGGCGCGTTGTGTTTCCGTCGTTCGGAATCTATTGTGCTTCGAAATTTGCGCTGGAAGCGATTACGGAAGCGTATCGCTACGAGCTTGCAGCGTCGGGGATTGATTCGGTGAGCCTGGAACCCGGCGCGTACAAAACGGAAATTTTCGGAAAGATTGACCGCGGAGATGATCCGGCACGGCTTGCCTCGTACGGCGCGATGAAGGCGGTGCCCGACAAACTGATGGGGGCGCTGACAGTTTCGGGAGGAGATCCCAAGGAAGTCGCCGACCTCGCACTGGAAATTGTGCGCACGCCGTTCGGAAAGCGCCAACTGCGCTATCGAATCGGAGGGGAGGGGCTGGGCGTACCGGAAATCAACAAGGTGACGGATCAGGTGCAGACGCAGATTTTGACCGCGTTCGGGTTGGCGGAGATTACAAAGCAGGTCAGCAGTTCGTCGGCGACGGCGTAACCACATCACACAAAAGCGCGTCGCGTCCCGTTGGTGGATGGACTTTTTCAAAAACACCATACTCTGCATTGCGCGGGGGCGGCGGTGTTTATATACTTTTGGCGTTCCAAAGCCTCTTCGCACGAACTGTGCCCGGAATAAGCAAGTTGCGGGAATGCGGAATCGCAAAACGATTGCGCATGTTCGTTGCTGCTTATCAGCCTCAACCGTAGAGGCGGAGCGGAAACTTGAGCCAAGCTTTCTTTGGGACGCCGGCGCGCGTCTATTCGGGAATCGAATTGCGCCGCAGCACACGCATCGAGCGTTCCGTTCCGATGTTCATCTCCGGGCGCGACACCAGCGGCCAGGATTTTCTAGAGCGCACCTCGGCGGTCAGCATCAACCTGCACGGCTGCCGGTATCCCTCGCGGCACGATTTGCAAGTGGGTGCGTGGATTACGCTGCAGCTTGGCGAGAACGCGCTCATCGAAACTTCCACGACAATCGTGCGCGCACAAGTGAAGTCGGTACACCCGCCTCAAAGTCAGCGCGAGCTGCATCATGTCGGCGTGGAACTGGAAACGCCGGGAAACATCTGGAGCATACCGGCACCTCCGGCGGATTGGCTGCAACCGATTGACCGAGGATTTCGGGGGAACGGAGAGACGGCTGGGGCTACAGGCCCGGCGAGGTCGTCGGTTCTGGTGGAAATGCCCAAGCCGCCGCATATGCAAGAAGTTGAAGAGCCGGCACAGTCTGCAGAAACGGAAGCTGCTGCGGAAAAGGAAGCGGCGACTGCGCCTCCGGCTCCGCAAGTAGTTCCGCCCCGCCCAGGCCGGCTGGTCCTGACGCAAGAACAATTGATCAACGTGCTGCGCGGAAGGATGCGACAAGCGGCGGAAGTCGCAGTCCGCGAAGCGATGGAGAAGCAGTTCGAACCTGCGCTGCGCGAAGCGCTTGCTGCCATTGAAGAAACGCGCCAGGGCAGTATCGTGCAGGTGGAAGAAGCTTCGACGCAGCAACGGAACACTTTGCTGCACGCGACACGCAACGAATTGCTCGAGCGGCTGGAGGAGCGGATTGAGGATGTGCGTGTGCGCTGGGATGCAGAGCTGGATAGCTACCGCATGCGTGCAGAAGAGATTCTGGATCGCGTGGAACGGCACACCGCTGCGGCGCGGCGCGATTTGGAACAGGCCAAAGCGGTGACTGAACGCGCGATACGTGACGTGGAGCCACTACTTTCGTCGCAAATGGAAAAAACGCACCTGAAAGCGGCGGAAGAGTTTCATTTGAGCGCGGCGCAAACGGCGGACCGGCATCTGGTGCGGCTGATTGAGGAATCGCAAAACATCTCGCGCGAGATCGTCTCTCACATGGAAGCGAGAGCGGCAGAGGCGCTGGCTTCGGTAGAGACCGCGGCGCGCCAGGCATTCGGCGAGTTTCGACGGCAGGCGGACACGCACGCGGCAATGACGATGTCGGACACGTCGCAGCGGGTCACTTCTTCTTTGGCGTCTCTGGAGGCGCAGAGTCAAGCAGCTTGCGAAGCACGGAGGCAGACGCTCGAGACCGAGGTCGCACGCGTGGGCGACAAGATTACGGAAGAGTTTCGGCAAAGTTTCCGCGCGTTCTTCTATTCGTGCCTAGTGGCGGCCGTTGGAGCGGTGGAGGAACACTCGAAAACGACTCGCGAGGGGATGTCGCCGGATCCGGAAAAGTTTTTGCCGCCGAAGTTCTAACGCCTGCCATTTCCGATTCACTTGCGAAGAGTTTGGCCACCATCCCTTGTCTGCTAGCATTTCTGTTTGGCGTTCTTCCAGGCCATCGAGGTTTACTCCGTGACTTGTTGCAATGGACCTTGCGCTGCCGCCGCCCACTTCAATCCCAAGAAGGCGGACCGTGATCTGCGCCGCTACCAACGACACGGTCCGGACACCAGCACGCGAATCCTCCTGACAGAACTCCGCCGCTGGCCGCTGCAGGGGCTTCACCTTCTCGATGTTGGCGGTGGGATTGGCGTGATCGCCGTGGAACTCGCCGGCTCAGGACTGGCCAGCGTAACACTCGCGGACGCTTCAGCTGATTATCTCGAAGCCGCTCGGCGCCACCTCGCCTCTCGGGACGCCTCCAGCCCCGCCCAATTCTTCCTCGGCGACTTCGCCGCGACGGCAGACTCCCTGCCCGACGCGGATATCGTCACGCTTGACCGCGTGGTTTGTTGTTACCCCGATATAGAAGCGCTTCTCCAGGGAGTAGCTGCCCGAGCACGCCGCTTGATCGCGTTCACCTATCCTCGCGATGTGTGGTATGTGCGCGCCGCTGTCACGTTGGAAAACCTCTGGTACCGGCTACGACAAGACGCGTTTCGCGCGTTCGTTCACTCGCCGGAGCGCATGGCGCAGCTCCTGGAGTTTGCCGGATTTGTCCGCACCGCCCGCCGCGCAACTCGCGAGTGGGCGTTCGACCTCTACCGCCGCCCATAGGAACATCCGTTGAGGTCGTACCTCCTTGAGCTCATTTTGCTGCAGGGTGCGAGTCCAGGCCTACCGTCGGGCCGATCGGATGTTCTTTGATGACATCGAGCGCATGATGGATGTTGTAAGCTGCAATGATTCCGGTGTTGGTAGGGACTACTGTCTTCGCGTCTTCGAGAATGTAGGTTTTCCCATCTTGTTTCTTGATTCTCCATTCCTCGATTTGACTGAGGTTGTCGCTTGGTTTGCTTAGCCGCCAGTTGGCGTTCGGGATCAACTCTGGAATAAACCCTGAAATCACGGCAGCCACGTAGAACGTCCCCACAACAGATTTCGTGCCCTCCTTCTTCTCCTGATACACGACTGGCCCACCGGAAAAACCAAAGTTGTTGTAACCGTCGAACAACATGAGGTCCGCTTGCTCACTGTAGTCGATGTTGGATAGAGTCCCTTTTTTTGTGAAGGGAACTGGAAAGGGGAAATTAGCTCCCCCGACAGTCATGGCGTACCCTAGCGGAAAACCCAAGAAATATCCTTCCTGGCCGATCGCCATGTCATCGGGAACCGCCTCAAGAGTTGGCGTCAGCCGTACTAACTCAGAAGGGATAAGCACCGCGATGTCGACCGGGCTCTTACAGGCGAAGATCCTCACCGAGACTGCCTTCGACGTTAGCGTCGGTCTGGAGTCGGCTGTGCCTGCTTCCTTAAGCACGGTTAGCTTTACCGATTCCAGCGAACCGTCGGTTTTGAGCCCACGAACCATATGTTTGGCGGTGATTAAGTACTGACGATTGTCGACTGTCATTGTGAAGGCAGATCCGAAACCGGCGGGTGTGTGAAGCTGAAAAACGTTCGAGATCGCATTGAATTGAACTTGGGCACCAGCTGGCGCCGAGCAAAGCAAGAGCAGTGAAAGAATCAACTTCAGCCTTTTAGCCATTGGAATCCTTCCGATCTTAGAACGCTGAACTTTGGGGATCTTGCAACATTTTTCGCTCTCAGCCTGGATTGAATAATTGATCTCGACGCCCGAATCGGTGAATTGTGGCATCAAAGCGATTGAGAACCTGTCCGCGGCAGGAAAGCGGACGTGCTGTTAATGTAGGTCGTTCTTGTGGACGACGCCTGCCTTCATCACAAATTTTACGCGCTGCAATTCGGAAATGTCCTTGAGCGGGTCGCCGGAGACGGCAACAATGTCCGCCCACTTCCCTGCCTCTACCGTGCCTAGTTTTTCCGACCAGCCAAGAAGCTCTGCGGTGACGCTGGTTCCGGACTTGATGGCCTGCATCGACGTCATGCCGTAATCCACGTAGTATTTGAACTCCTGCGCCTGGTTGATCTCTTTCCAATCGAAGCCGCCGGCGTCCGTGCCCAGGGCAATTTTCACGTTCTTCTTGAGCGCTTTTGCAAACGTGGATTTCACGTTGTCCACCATCTTGGGCCAGTTGCCGCCACGGCCCGGCGCAACATAGACGAGAACCGTCAGCGTCGGCACCCAGTAGACTCCGCGCTTCACCATGTCGTCCATTTGGGATTCGGTGATGGCGTCGCCGTGCTCGATGGTGTCCACTCCGGCGCGAAGGGCGGCACCGATACCGTCGCTACCGATGGCGTGCGCGGCGACTTTCTTGCCGAGCCGGTGAGCCTCGTCCACGATGGCTTTGGCTTCTTCGTCGGTGAAGTTCACCATGCTGTGCAAAACGCCGTCGGCTTCGAAGTGATAGCGGCGGTCGGAGTAGTACTTGATCCAGTCCGCGCCGTACATGACCTGCTCGCGCACGGCTTTGCGGACACCTTCGACGCCATCCGCGTACTGGACGCCGGTGGGCACTTTCAATTCCCAGGAATAATCGAGCAGCGGGTACATCCCCGTGGGCGTCATCGCGCGGGTGGCGACTTGCATGCGCGGGCCGGGAACTTCTCCTCGCATAATTGCTTTTTTGACGTCGACATCGGCGTACATCGCACCTTCGGTTTCGAGGTCGCGAATCGTGGTGAAGCCGTGGTCAAGGGCGATGCGCGCGTTGCGCGCGGCCAAAATCGCGCGATACGGAATAGACTGCTTGAGCAGCTGCGCGTCGTAGTCCTCTTGGGTGATGTCGCCGTTCAAGAGGACATGGGTGTGAACGTCCATGAAGCCGGGAAGAACGGTGGCTTTGGAGAGGTCGATAATTTCTGCTTGGGCCGGTACTGACCCGTTGGGCGTCACCGAGACAATTGAGTCGCCTTTGATCAGGATCACGGCGTTTTCGATGGGCGAGTCGTGCTTGCCGTCGATCAGGCGGCCGGCGCGAATGGCGATGGTTTTCTCTGGAGGAGTTTTGGGCTTTTCCTGGGGCGCTGCGCAGGGCAAGAAGGCAAAGTCAAGGACAACTAAGAGCGCAGCAAGGGATCCGAGTTTGCGTGGCATAGGGTTCCTCAGGAGCCTGCCTGCGGCAGGCAGGCGAGAGGTTATCAGTTTTCCCGGACGTGAGGTCATTATTTTACTTACTTGAAGAAGGGGTTGCTGCCCGAGAGGAGAATTAGGTCCTTCGCCGGTAACTGGCGGGAATTGGCCGATTTAGACTCCCTGGGCGCGTATAGAGACTGATAGAAATTGCATCGAAAAGGCGTATAGTAAGGGGGATTGAAATTGGCGACGGGACTCTACCGCTTACCCCGTTTGCAGTGTGCCGACCCCGTCTCGGTCTCAAATTAAACTTAGAGGAGTACTACGCCTGGCATGCCGGCCGCAGACTTGTCTTCCCTGAAAATACACGACTCCGCGCGATCGAAGAGCTCGACCGGAAAGTTCCTGGGCATATTTGCGGCCGCGCTCGGTGCGATTATTTTGGCCGGCGGCGCCGTGATGGCTTTGCGGAGCCGCAAGCCGCAGGTCGAAGTCGCCACGGCAAGAGCAGCCGGCGGTGATGAGCAGGTGACAGCGCTGAACGCGAGCGGCTACATCACGCCACGGCGGCGCGCGACTGTAGCCGCAAAGATTACCGGACGCGTGACCGGCGTTTACTTTGATGAAGGAAACAACGTCAAGGAAGGCCAACTTCTGGCCACTCTCGACGATTCCGACGTGCAAAAAACGCTGGCAGCTGCGAAAGCGGACCGGGAGTCTTCCGCGGCACAAATCGCCGACTTGCAAGTACAACTGAAGCTGGCCGAAATCCAGTTGAGGCGCACGCAGGGTCTGGTAGACGCGAAGGTGCAAACGCTGGAGGCGCTGGACAACGCGAGCGCGTCCGTAGACAGCCTGAAGGCAAAGATTATGGTGACGAAGCAGCAAGTGGCGGCGGCAGAAGCGCGCATCGCCGAAGCGCAGCAGGCGGTGGATAACTGCACGATTCGCGCGCCGTTTGCGGGAAGAATTGTTTCAAAGGACGCGCAAGTGGGAGAGATGGTTTCGCCGGTTTCCGCAGGCGGTGGATTTACACGCACGGGAATCGCGACGATCGTGGACATGAAGTCGAACGAGATTGAAGTGGACGTGAACGAGGCGTACATCGCGAAGGTGAAAGAAGGCCAGCGCGTGGAAGCGAAGCTGGACGCATATCCGGATGACAAAGATAAATACGGCGCGCACGTGCGAACAGTGATTCCGAGCGCGGACCGGCAAAAAGCGACCGTGAAAGTGCGGATTTCGTTCGACAAACTCGACGACAAGATTTTGCCGGACATGGGCGTGAAAGTGGCGTTTCTGGAAGAGGAAGCGCCTAAGAAAAAGAACGCAGAATCGGTCGTGGCGAAAGCAATCATTCCGATGAATGCCGTGCGGAAAGATGGAAACACGCAGTACGTGTTTCTTGTGAAGAATGAGGCGATAGAGCGGCGGGGCGTCACGTTGGGGAGGGAGCGCGGCCCGGACGTAGACGTGGTCGCAGGCGTAAATCCCGGCGACATGCTCGTTGTGAAAGGCCCCGAGGGTTTGAAGGACGGACAGGGAGTGGAAATCAAACAGTAGGAGCGAACGAGACCATGGTTCAAGTAGACGGACAAGGATCGGGTAAAGGACTAATTCAAGTACGCGGTTTGGACAAAACGTACAAGCGCGGCGGCGAAAACATTCACGTGCTGCAAGGCCTGAATCTGGAAGTGGACAAGGGCGATTTCGTCGCGTTCATGGGACCGAGCGGCTCGGGAAAAACGACGCTGCTGAATTTGCTCGGCGGGCTGGATGTTCCCTCTTCCGGCACGATTTCGGTAGATGGCGACGAGATCACGCACATGTCCGCGAGCAAGCTGACGCAATGGCGCGCGCGGCATGTTGGCTTCGTCTTCCAGATGTATAACCTGATTCCCGTGCTGACGGCGTTTCAGAACGTAGAGCTGCCGTTGCTGCTCACTAAGCTTTCCGCCGCGGACCGGCGCAAGCACGTCGAAACAGCTCTCTCCGTCGTCGGCCTTTCCGACCGCATGCATCACTATCCGCGTCAGCTTTCCGGCGGACAGGAACAACGAGTGACGATTGCGCGCGCGATTGTCTCCGACCCGACGTTTTTGCTCTGCGACGAGCCGACAGGCGATCTGGACCGCAAGAGCGCGACGGAAATTATGGCGCTGATTGAGCAGCTGGTGGACAAACACGCCAAAACGGTGCTGATGGTGACGCACGACCCGGTGGTAGCGGCGCGCGCACATACGACGCTGCATCTCGAAAAGGGCGTGCTCGTGGAAGGTTCTGCAAGTCGCGAAGCAGCGATGGCAGGAGGGGCCGCATGAAATTCAGCCGACTGATCCTTGCAAATCTATTTCGCAAAAAAGTTCGCCTGGTCTTGACCATCGGGTCTTTTGCCGTGGCGCTATTCTTGTTCACCTTTCTGGCAGTGGTGAAGAGCGCTTTCAGCCGCGGCACAGAAATCGCGGGAGCGGACCGGCTTGTGACCATCAATCGCATCGGGCTCATCAACGTGCTGCCGCTTTCGTATGGCGGCAAGATTCGCGCGATTCCCGGAGTCAAAGCTGTCACGCACAATCATTGGTTTGGCGGCGTGTACCAAGACGAGCGGAATTTTTTCCCGCAATTCGTGATTGACGTAGAAAACCACCGCAAGGTGATGAGCGAATTCAAAGTTCCAGACGATCAGTGGAACAAATTCGTGCAAGATCAGCAGGGTGCGATCGCAGGCACAACCCTGGCGAAGCGCTTCGGCTGGAAAGTCGGCGACCGCATTCCCATCAAGAACGCACTTTATGGCGCAACGAAAACCTGGGAGTTCAATCTCGACGGCATCTATCACGACGACAAACCGGGCGGCGACGACGGGCAGTTCTGGCTGCAGTGGAAATATTTCGACGAAAATGTTCCGTCCGTAATCAAGAGCACAGCTGGATGGTACGTGTTGAAACTGGACAGTCCCGACGACGCCGCGCGCGTGGGAAAGGCCATCGACGCGCAATTTGCAAATTCTTCTAATGAGACAAAGACAGAAACTGAGTCGGCGTTCGCTGCCGGATTTGCGAAGCAATTGGGCAACATTGAATTTCTGATTCTGGTCATCGGCAGCGTGGTCTTTTTCACGCTACTGCTCGTCACCGGAAACACCATGGCCATTTCCGTGCGCGAACGAACCGGCGAACTTGCCGTGTTGAAGGCGATCGGATTCTCCGGACGCGCTGTGATGTTCTTTGTTCTCGCAGAGTCGCTGGCCATCGCGTTGTTCGGCGGCTTGCTGGGCCTTGGTTTGGCCATTCTGGCGATTCCCGTTGTTGGAGCGGCGTTGCGCGGCTTGCTTCCCACGCTCGTTCTCTCCACTTCTCTGCTGGGACTCGGCCTTCTCTTCGCTATTGTTGTCGGCGGAGCGAGCGGTCTTCTACCAGGGATCGGTGCGTTGCGGCTGCGCGTTGTGGATGCGCTGAGGAGAGTCTGAGATGGCGATTCCGCTGATCTACAATTTCCGCAGCGTGAAGGCGCGCTGGACTTCGGCTATCGTCGCGGTTCTAGGCATCGCCGGAACTGTGGGCGTATTTGTTGCCATGCTTTCGCTCGCTCGCGGCTTCAAGACGACGCTGGTCTCCTCCGGCTCTGAAGATAACGTCATCATCATGCGAGCCGGCGCAACTTCCGAATTGACCGGCGGCGTGTCCCTCGACGCCGTGAAAATCGCGCAGGATGCACCAGGCATCGCGCGCGGTTCGGAAGGGCCGCTCATCACGCCCGAAATCGTCATCGTGGCGCCGATTCCGTTGATCTCCACTGGAACTGACGCCAACGTGCAGCTTCGCGGCGTTTCGAAAAACGTTCTCGAGATCCGCCGCCAAATTAAGATTGCAGAAGGCCGCATGTTCACGCCGGGACTTGCTGAAGTCATCGTCGGGAAAAATGCCACAAAAAGTTATTCCGGCCTGACCATCGGCAACATGATCAGTCTGGGGACAGTCAAATGGAAAGTGGTCGGCATATTCGATGCCGGAGGAACATCGTTTGACTCCGAGGTCTGGGCGGATGCGAAACTTCTCGGCCCAGCGTATGGCCGAGGTGAAAGCTTCTTCCAGTCCGTGACCGCACATCTTGAATCTCCTGCGTCGCTGCAGCAGGTTCGCGATGCGCTTACCAAGGATCCGCGTTTGAATGTGGACGTTACGCGAGAAGTGGACTATTACACGAAGCAGTCCGGCCGGCTGACGTCGCTTATCACCATTCTGGGCGGTTTGGTCGCCGCAGTGATGGCCATCGGCGCCGTCTTTGGCGCGCTGAACACTATGTATTCCGCCGTCGCCGAACGAGGCCGTGAAATCGGCACGATGCGCGCTCTCGGCTTCACTGGGGCCGCGGTGGTGTTTTCCTTCCTGGTGGAGGCTTTGCTGATTTCTTTTGTCGGTGGAGCGCTTGGATGCCTGGCCGTGCTCCCCGTCAACGGGCTCACTACCGGCGCCATGAACCTGCAGACCTTCTCCCACGTTGCGTTTGCCTTCCTCATCACGCCAGACCTTCTCGCGAAGGGTATCGTGTTCGCGTTGGTCATGGGCGTGTTAGGAGGGATTTTGCCTGCTGCACGCGCGGCGAGCGCCCCCGTTGCTTCGGCCCTGCGGTCCATGTAAACGGGTTACAACAGACTTATCCAAAGAAAAAAGCCAACCGCTCTCTCAGGACGGTTGGCTTTTTCTTTGTGAAGCTACGTCTGCGGGACTGCGCTTCTTCCTGAAGGAGGCAGAAAGAACCAAGTCCCAGTGTGCTCTGGCGAAGCCAGAAACTTTTAAGCCGCCTTACTCAGCGGATTGCCGGAAGCCGGACGCTGCAATGGGCGGCGGGCCACTTCCGCAGCCGCGGTCACGCCACGCACCGCCAATGCTTCCATGGAATTCACGCTGTTGCGCGCCAGGCGAACCGCAGGATGGCTGCTTGCGGCAACGCGGCCCACGGCATACTCCCAGCCCTTCTGCGCGACATAAATCCCGACGGTAACCGTTGCAATCGCGGCAAACAAAACCGCAAACAGAGCAAACGCGGCGAGCAACTCACGCACAAAGTACAGCTGCGTCATAGCCACGATCCCCAAAAACCCCCACATCCACTTCCGCCCTTGATCCGTTGTCTTCATCCCTTCCCCTATCCCCTGCTTCCTTGCTGAACCCCGTTAGGTAGTGACTGCCTACCCCCTTACGTTTCTCTGTAAGGTTTCTGCCGCTTACTTGGATGCGCCGAACTGTCCTAAGTTCCAGTCGTCTTACCTGTCCTATTAGACAGGGGTCCAAGCTCAAACGCGATAGTACAGTGGGCACATTTTGGGCCACAAACGAGTCGCCTAGTACGGGGTCTGTGAAAAAAGATCTGGCGCAAGCCATTGAAAATGAATTATTTAACAAATGTTAGAAAATCTCATTTTGATTCGCCGCCTCTTTGCTGTACCGGCTGTGGAAAACCTGTCCTAAAGGACAGGCTTTTTTACACTTTCGGCCGCTTTTGTTTCCTACTAGCTGGCCTCGGACAGGCCCGTTGTGTCCGGCAATCGGCTATGATTTAATGCCCCAGACCCCCTGCCCATGGAAGCGCCACTCATCATCTTCCTGGTCCTCCTTCTCCTGGTGGGACCCATCCTCGGCATCATTGCGTTTGTGGGGATGCGCCGCCTCGACGAAGCTCTTCGGCGTCAGAATCCCCAGGAATTGACCGCGCGGATTTACGCCCTCGAGCAACGGCTGGCCAAAATGGAAAAGGGAGCTCCTGCGGCTGCTCCGCCACCGGTTGTCCCTGTCGCGCCACCCCTCGAGACAAAGCCATCCCCACTGCCCACGCAACCCGCGGCGCCCTCCGGCCCGATTGCAGCCGCGCCGCCGATTCCTCCCGCGACTCCGCCTCTTCCGCCAGCAAGGCCGCGTGAAGTTGCGCCGCTCTCAGGGAGCGCATTTCCTCCCGCTCCGTCGGGCGGTGGCTTCGCGCCGCCTCCTCTGCATACATCTCTAGGAAAAGATTCCGGCGCACCGGATCTCGAAACCGTCATAGCGGGCCGCTGGTTCAACCGCATCGGTATCGTCGCGGTGCTGGTTGCCGTTTCGTATTTTCTGAAGCTTGCCTTTGACAATAACTGGATAGGCCCGTCAGGGCGAGTGGCCATCGGCATCGCCCTCGGCGCGTTGATGATGCCCTGGAGCAGTTGGCTCCTCGCGCGCGGTTATTCGTATTTCTCGGAGGGCATCGTCGCGCTCGGCGAGGCGACGCTTTTTGTTTCCGTTTGGGCGGGCTGCCAGTACTACCACCTTTATTCCACGGACGTCGGCTTTTTCGGAATGATTCTGATTACCGCTGCGATGGCGGCCATCGCACTTGGCCGTGATTCGCAGCGCATCGCCGTGCTTTGTCTCCTCGGCGGCTATGCAACCCCCGCGCTCGTCAGCACCGGTCAGGATCACCAAATTGTTTTGTTCACGTATTTGCTGATTCTCGGCGCGGGAATGCTGGTGATGGGCGAACGCAAGGATTGGTACTCCCTCGCTCCGATTTCTCTTATTGGCACGGAAATCTATTACTGGGGCTGGTACAACGAGTTTTATCATCGCACTTCTTTGCCGCCGCTCGAACGCACCGCGCTGTTTGCAACGCTCTTCTTTTTGCTTTTCGCCACGCTGCCCGTTTTGCGCGCAACAAAAGAAGGAGCGCTGGCCGAAATCGACATTCTTATCACCACGGTCAACGCGTTCGTTTATGTCGGCACGCTGTATGCGCTTTTTTGGCCGAACGATCGCTGGCCCTTTACCCTACTCATATTGGCGCTCGCCGCGGGACACATTGCCGTAGCTCGGATTATTCCGGACGCCCGGGAGAAAAGCAGTTCGCTCGCGCGATATATCTTCGCCGGCCTTGGCCTGACGTTCGCCACCATGGCGATCCCGATTCGCCTCGAAGGAAAGTGGATTACTTTCTGTTTCGCCGTGGAGGGCGCGATTCTCGTCTGGTCTGGCTTCCGCGCGGCGAGCGGATTCCTCCGCCAGTTCGGCTACATTCTTCTCGCCATCGCTGCGGTTCGCGTGCTTTTCTTTCCGCCGCCCGCCGGCGCGTTTTTCTTGAATCAAAGATTCGCAGCGTATCTTCTCCTAATCATTTGCTTTGGCGTAGCGTTGTGGTCTTCGCGCGGGCAGGTCGACGAAACCGGGGGGCAGGAACGCGTCGAACTCGGCATCTTCTCCGTCCTTATCAACATCTTTGCGCTTATCGCGCTTTCGCTCGAGTTTTGGGATTACTTCGGAAAGACTTCTTTCGGTACCGATGCAGATCTTGCGCGCAATCTTTCTCTTTCTATTCTCTGGGCCATTTACGCCACGGGATTGATTCTTCTGGGCGTGCAGCAGAAATCGCCTTTGCTGCGCTGGCAAGCGCTTCTTCTTTTCGGTCTGGTAGTCGTGAAAGTCTTCTTCCTCGACCTGGCCTCGCTCGACCGCGCGTATCGGATTCTTTCCTTCCTCGTTCTTGGCTCGCTCCTCCTGGGCGTTTCTTTCCTTTATACGCGCAGAGCCGCAAAAGGACGTTCGTCGTGACGCGCAAAAACAATCGGCGCGTTCTCGGTTTTGCCTTCTTGCTGCTCGCGGCGGCCGCCGGCGCGTTCGCCGCCTCTCTTCCAGATCAATGGCGAGCATGGAAGTACACTCGCGAACTTGCCTCCGGTCATCCCGACGCATTGAACTACATTACCGTCGGGCCGGATATTCTCGCGCACTCTGCGGCGAACATTTCGGACTTACGCATCCTTGACGAATCGGGGAAGGAAGCGCCGTACGTGCTGCGAACCTCCATCGGCGTCGCAAAAACGGAAAGCTGGCAAGCGACGATCCGAGAAAACAGCTTTGTCCCGGGTAAGTACACGCAACTCGTGCTTGACCTCGGCACATATCCTCGCTTTCACAACGCCGTCCGGCTGGAAACTCCGGAGTCGGATTTCATCTTGTGGGCGGAAGTAGACGCGAGCGACGACGCGCGCACCTGGCGCGTCGTTAAGCAACGTGCCCCGATTTCGCGCTTCCGCAAAGAAGGAGTGGAGGGAAATCAGACTCTTCGGTATTCAGAAAACAACGCGCGCTACCTGCGCATTCAAATTCGGCAAGCTGACGAGCAATTTCCGGTCACTGCAGCGGCTGTCTTTCCTTCTTCTCTGTCACAGAAAAACATCATTCCCGAACAGTGGATTGCCCTTCAGGGGCCGCGCGCTCCTGACACGGCCTCTTCGAAAGAGGAAACGATGTGGACACTCGATCTGGGGAACACTAATGTGCCGGTCAGCGCCGTTGAATTCACGACGACGCAGGAGGAGTTCTATCGCGGCGTTCGCATTTCGATTAGCGCTGACGGGAAGGAATGGAACCCGGCAGGAGGCGGAGAAATCTACCGATACATGGGCGATTCTCATCGCGAGGAGCTTTTGCGCGTGCCGGTCTATGGTTATGCAGGCGTCCGCTATTGGCGCGTGGAAATTCTGAACGGAAGCGACGCACCGCTCTCGAACGTTATGCTTTCCGCTTCGATGGTCCCGAAACTGATTCTCTTCCGGCCGGCCACCGGACATTCTTATCGCCTCGCCTACGGCAACGAGAAAGCCCAATCCCCCAGCTACGACCTCCAGCGCACGCTGCATATCAGCGCAACGGAAGAAACGTTCGCCGATCAGCTCGGGCCAGAGCAGGAAAACACTGCCTATCAAGACCCCCGCCCATTTTCCGAAAGACATCCAGCTGTGCTCTGGGGTTCGCTGGCTTTGGCCGTCGTGCTACTCGGATACACGGCCCTGCGCACCATGCGCATACCCCCGCCTACGCCATCGAACTAGCTTCCTCTTTGAGTGTCGTCCCGAACGAATGTGAGGGATCTGCTTTTTCTTGTTTCTTTTGGTCCAGGGGGAAAAATACACGTCAGTTTCCTTTGAGCGGGTAGCCCACGTCGAAGGGGAGCTTGCCGTCCACGCGCAGCACCTTTACGGAACTCGTAATCGAATAAACGTCCACGACGCCAATTGCGCCCGGGGTCGCTTCGACAGTTTTCAGCAGCTCTTCATCACTGCCTACAATCTTCACGACAGCCCGCGACTCATTCAACTTGGAAATCGCCGCCTTCGCTTCCGCGGGCGTGCCGCCGAACAATTTCTGCAAAACGCCGTGCATCTCTGGCGCGTCGAGATTCTTGATCACAATCGTAAAATTCTTTCCGTCCGGCCACACTTTCGAAGTTCCTTTGCAATATTTCACAAGGTCCGCCAAAGGAAGGTCGTTCAGCTTGCTGCTGCTGGCTGTAACGATTGCCATGTTCTTGAACGCGGCAAGCGTAGAAGCTGCGAGCATCGCAATCAAGCAAGAAATCGCGAGAACCCGCATCATCTTTGTGGAGGGTCTATCGTGCATCGCGCACTCGCCTTTCGAAATGAATAGAAAAAGTATTGCCCGCGCTCGCCCACAAGTAACCTTTACGCACGCTTTCCTCATGTACCCAATCCGCCAATCCGTGTAGGAAACGCGCACACCTGTACTTCGGGCCAGTTCTTTCGAACCGCCTTGGCGCGTTAACGTGAACGCCTGGACAAACCCTTTCGGCTGGCAAAAATTTTTGAGGAGCGAGTTGATGAGCCGGTTCTGGCAGAGATTCTTCTTGCTGATTTATCCCGCTGCGTTCGCAGTGGGCGCCTGGGCGCAAACGCAGCCCGCGGCCCGCGTTGAATCCACTTCGAACGGCACCGCAGCGCACGCTTCTGCCGTCGCTCCGATTCGGCAGCAGCTTTTTGGAGCCATTCCGCTTTCCACCAAGTCCGAGGAAACGCGCAAATCTCTCGAACTCGCTTGGGACAAATACGAAAACGCCATGTACGACGCATCTGCGGATCAGGCTCGCCGCGCAGCCGAAAAGGATCCGCAGTCTGCTATCGCGTACGCCATGATTTCCTTTGCAGCGCGGCGCACCACTCCAGCCCCTGCGGCTCTTGCGAAAGCCAAATCTCTCCTCTCTCGCGCCACGCCGGACGAACAGCTTTTGGTTCGCTGGATGACGAACGTCCAGGACCGCAACCTTCTTCCGGCCATTTCGAGCATGAACGATCTGCTTAAAAAATATCCGCGCGACAAGCACATTTTGTATGTGACTGGCGAATGGCTCTTCATTCAGCAGGATGACGACCACGCGCGAAAGCTGCTCGAAACAGCTTTGGAAATTGATCCGAATTTTCCGGCGGCTCTGAATCGTCTCGGCTACCTTTATATTCGATCAGGCGATCCCAATCCACAGAAGGCGCTCGCCTCTCTTCAGCGTTATGCCGAAGTCCAGAAAAGTTCCTCCAATCCCCAAGATTCGCTCGGAGAAGTTTCGCGCATCGCGGGAGATGATTCTGCATCACTGCAGCATTATTCGGCTTCATTGCGCATTGATCCGACTTTTCTCGCTTCGCAAGAAGGACTCGGCGACACGCGCACGCTCATGGGCGACTTCGAAGGCGCGCGCAAGGAATATGACCGCTCACTTGCGATGGCGAAAAGCCCCGTGGACGAGCTCTACATAAAGGAACAGCGCGCGCTCGTTTCCTTCTGGGAAGGAAAGCCGGAACAGGGCCACAAGGAACTTGCCGCAGTTGCGGAGGAAGCCGCACACAAAAAGGAACCAAACGGCCTGTTCAACATCGCGCTGGCTCGCGCCATGCTTGCGGCGGACCCGCAATCCGAACTCGCGCAGCTAAAGGAAGTGGCAGTTTTCTTGGAGCAGCCGCTGCCGGGAATGTTAGAGTCTGACCGCAGCGTTGCGCGCGCCACGGTTTTTCGCGAACGCGCCCGCGTCGCGGCACGCCAGAAACTTTCTAACGAAGCCTCGCTGGCGATCTCGCAGCTCGAACAACTGGCCACCGCGTCGCGCGATCTTTTTGTCGAAGCCTGCTATGAATCTGCGCGGGGCTACGTCGCGGCGGCGCAAAACAATTTTCAAGAAGCCGCCGAGGGATTGGCTGCGGATCCGCATTCCCCTCTAGCGCTTCAACAATTGTTCGTCGTACATGGAAAGCTAGGAAATACGGCCGCCGCTGAAGCAACGGCCACGCGCCTGAAGTACCAGCGCGCGCCAACGGTCGAATGGTTTTTGGTCCGGCACCCTGCCACAACAAGGGCAGAAAGCGCGGCCAACTGAGCTCACCCCCCGAAACAAACGGCGCTGGCAATTCTTCCCCCGGAATTGTTGGCGCCGTTTGCCCCTTTTCGAATCCACGTTAAGCTTTTTTGATTAGTCGCGTAACCCACACAAGAACGATGGCACCGACAAATGCAACCAGGATTCCGCCAATAATCCCTCCGCCCGGCCAGATGTTCAGCGCGCCAAAAATCCAGCCGCCGACAATTGCTCCTAAAATCCCCAGCACGATGTCCATCACGACGCCGTATCCGCCGCCTTTCATCACTTTGCCTGCAAGCCAGCCTGCGACGAACCCCACGACAAGCAAATACAGAATGTGATTCACTCTTTTCTTCCTTTCTGTTTGCGACACTGTCTAAGAGGCATCCTTTTAGAACACGCCCGTGCCGAACGTCAATCGTAATCCTGTTGAAACTTCGCGTTTTGCAGGGCCTCCCGTATACTCGTTGCGTTTCGTCTCAGGGGATGAAACGCACAATCCGCTCCGCGGGGGAATTCAGCCCATGCAACGCCGCATCGGTGTTTTTGTCTTCGCGCTCGCCACGTTTGCTTTTCTGGCTGCTTCTTGTGGCAAATCGCGCGGCCAGCAGGACGCCTCCTCCGCCAACTCGCAACGCCCCACGATCGTTTTCATGACCGACTTCGGTACCGCCAACGATGCTGTCGCAATCTGCAAAGCCGTCATTCTCGGAATCGCACCCGACGCGCGTATCATGGACATCACGCATCAGGTCACGCCATACCAAATCGAGGAAAGCGCGCGCTTTCTTGCTGGTGTTTCTCCTTACTATCCCGCCGGCACGGTTTTTCTCGCCGTGGTCGACCCCGGCGTTGGCACCGCGCGCAAAGCGGTCATTGTCAAAACAAAAAAGGCCCAGTATTTCGTTCTCCCGGACAACGGACTTATCACTCCCGTGCTCGATCGCGACGGGCTCGATTCCGCGCACGAAATCACGAACACGACATGGATGCTCACTCCGGCCGTCTCTTCCACTTTTCACGGACGCGATATTTTCTCTCCGGCAGCCGCGCATCTCGCCGGGGGGTGGGATTTCACGATAGCTGGCCCACTCGTTCCGGAGCTTGTTCGCCTGAACATCAAAACCGCAACCGTCGAACAAAGAGGAATCACAGGGGAAATCATCGGTCTCGACGATCCTTTCGGCTCACTCATCAGCAACATTCCGGGCGATGAATTCAAGAATCTCGGCTACGCCTTCGGTGACAAAGTTAGCTTTCAGCTCAACGGAAAAACTCTCGTCCTTCCCTTCGCAAAAACCTTCATGGACGTGCCCGTTGGTGATGCGCTGCTTTATCAGGATTCGCGCGGGCGCATCGGCATCGCCGTCAATCAGGGCAATTACTCCAAGAAATTCGGCCTCGAACCTCCCGCAAAGATTTTCATTCCGCGCAAAGGCGCACCGCTGGGCAAAAAGCACTAACGGGAAATAGCGCATGGGCCTCCGTTGGTGTCAGGCATGTACCCCAAGAAGCGGACGCTACGACTCCCTGCTAAACTGAGGGCGTGACTTACAAGGAGTTCCCTATGTCCGAAGCGACCAAGGCTGCTCTGAGCGTTCCCACCCGCACCGAAACCGATTCCATGGGCCCGATCGAAGTGCCCAACGACCGCTATTACGGCGCGCAAACCGCCCGCTCGCTCATTCACTTCGCCATCGGCAAAGACACCATGCCGCCGGAGCTGATTCGCGCGTTCGGGATTTTGAAGAAGGCGTGCGCGCTCGTGAATCAGGATTTGGGAAAACTTTCTGCCGAAAAAGCGAAGCTCATCACGCAGGCGGCGGACGAAGTCATTTCTGGAAAACTAAATGAGCATTTTCCTTTGCGCGTCTGGCAGACCGGCAGCGGCACGCAAACCAACATGAACGTCAATGAAGTGATTTCCAACCGCGCGATTGAAATTGCCGGCGGCGTGATGGGCAGCAAAAAGCCCATTCACCCCAACGATGACGTAAACATGTCCCAATCGTCGAACGACACGTTTCCCACGGCGATGCATATCGCGGCGGCGACGGAGACTTCGCGGAGACTTTTGCCCGCGGTGAAAAAACTGCGCGACGTGCTTCACGCGAAAGCGCGAGAGTTTGCGGGGATCGTAAAAATCGGCCGCACGCATCTGCAGGATGCGACGCCGCTCACGGTGGATCAGGAATTTTCCGGCTGGGTGAATTTGCTGGATCGGGATGGCGGGCGGATCGCTGTGGCGCTCGACGGACTTTACGATTTGGCGATTGGCGGCACGGCCGTTGGTACCGGACTCAATGCTCATCCGGAATTTGCAGAGCGCGCCGCGCGAAAAATCTTGGAGCTTACGGGACTCCCTTTCCGCTCCCATCCTAACAAGTTCGCATCGCTTTCCGCGCACGATGAAATTGTCTTTGCTTCCGGCGCGCTGAAAACGCTCGCGGCTTCGCTGATGAAGATTGCGAACGACGTGCGCTGGCTCGCTTCCGGCCCGCGCTGCGGACTGGGCGAGCTAGTTCTGCCGGAAAATGAGCCGGGATCGAGCATCATGCCCGGCAAAGTGAATCCCACGCAGGCGGAAGCGCTGACGATGGTTGCTGTGCAAGTGATGGGCAATGACGCGGCGATTGGCTTCGCCGGCTCGCAAGGAAATTTTGAGCTGAACGTTTTTAAACCGGTGATGGTGTTCAATTATTTGCATTCGGTCGAACTGCTCACCGATGCGTGCAACTCGTTTGTGGATCACTGCGTCGTCGGCATCGAAGTGAATCGAGCGCAGATTGACAGCTATGTGCAGAACTCGCTGATGCTCGTCACTGCGCTCGCTCCTAAAATCGGCTACGACAATGCCGCCAAGGTGGCAAAGACCGCGCACCACGAAGGCACCAGCCTGCGCGAAGCGGCCCTCAAACTCGGTCTCATCTCCCCCGAAGACTTCGACGCCATCGTCAAGCCCGAGGACATGACGCACCCGTGAGCATTGTGGACCAAATCAAACAAAAGACGGGTGCTCAGTTTAGAGGAGCGACGCGTCAGGAATTGGAACAATTGCGTGTCCTCCGGATGCCGCCAGATCTGATTGAGTTCTATAGCAGCTCGGCACCAATCAGAATGGTCGAGATCGAGCGAGTTCGGCTCTGGCCCGTTTCTGATCTCATCGTCGAAAACAAAGACGCCGTTCCGGGCTACTACGCTATGCCGTGTGGATATTCAGTGTTTGCGTCCAACGACTGCGGGGATGCGTATTGTTTCGACACACTTCGGGCATACGGGAATTCGGCTCCCGTCGTCTTGATAGCGCATGATTTGGAACCGGAGGACGACAAAATGGTGCGGGAAGAGCTGTCAAAGCTCGCGAAGCCGATCGCTGACTCATTCGCACAATTCCTAGAAGGATTTGCCGCTGCTTCGCTTGACAGAGAGCCAATTTATCCTCCTTTTGACTTTGGAGACGAGAACAATGGAGCGGCGTGAGCCGAATTTCAGTCTTTTTAGAAACGGCATTAGAATCCTCACATGCATACTTGCCTTTGGCGCGAAGGTAGAAGCGCAGGCGACGTACACCCTGAAGCCGACGCCGAAGACGGTGGCTTGGGGGTACTACGACGCGAAGGCGGCGCCGGTACTGCGCGTGAAACCGGGCGACACGGTGGAGATACAGACGCTCATCACGAACAGCCCGAAGCGGCTGGAAGAGGCGGGCGTGCCGCCCACCGATGTCGAGCAATCGCTGCGCGACATCACGGACCAGGTGAAGGACAAAGGCCCGGGCGGGCACATTTTGACCGGGCCGGTGTACATCGAAGGCGCGGAACCCGGCGACGTGCTCGAAGTGAAAATTCTCGCGATCAGGCTGGCGATTCCCTACGCGTACAATGCGTTCGGGCCGGGACGCGGGTACCTGCCGGACGATTATCCCTACGCGAAAATCAAAATTATTCCGCTCGATGCGCAGCGGATGGTGGCAAAATTCGCGCCGGGAATCGAAATTCCGCTGCATCCTTTTTTCGGCAGCATGGGCGTGGCGCCGCCGGAATCGCTGGGAAAGTGGAACAGCGCGCCGCCCTGGATCATGGCGGGAAATCTGGATAACAAGGACCTCGTCGCGGGAACGACGCTGTACATTCCCGTGCACGCGCCGGGTGCGCTGTTTGAAGTGGGCGACGGGCATGCGGGCCAAGGCGACGGCGAAGTGGACATCACCGCGCTCGAAACTTCGCTCATCGGCACGTTTCAATTCAACGTGCTCAAAGGCAAGCACCTGAAATGGCCGCGCGCTGAAACGCCGACGCACTACATCACCATGGGCCTGAATGACGATTTGAACGCGGCGACGACACTTGCTGTGCGCGAGATGATCGATTTCCTGGTGACCGAAAAGCACCTCTCGCGCGATGATGCCTACATGCTTTCCAGCGTCGCCGCGGATTTGCACATCACCGAACTCGTCGACGGCAACAAAGGCGTCCACATGATAATTCCGAAGGCGATTTTTGTTGAGGCATCTAAATGACGAGCTGCCGCTCGCGTCAACCGGAGCTGCCATCTTGTCATTCCGAGCGAAGTCTCCGGAGCGAGGAATCTGCTTTTTCTCAGCCGAAAGCGAAAAGCAGATCCCTCGGGCAAAAACCGCCCTCGGGATGACAATTGACAAGAGGTTTGAGTCAGCGGGTCGAGGTTAATGTGGAAAAGTTGTACTACGTATATATTCTCGCCAGTCGCTCGCGGACACTGTACACGGGGTTCACGAACAACGTTGTACGAAGAACGGGAGAGCATCGAGAAGGAGCCGTAAAAGGCTTTACGAGCAAGTATCGGATTCATCGGCTGGTGCACTACGAAATGTTTCGCGATGTCCGGTCAGCGATTGCTCGCGAAAAGGTTATCAAGGGCTGGGCTCGTACGAAGAAGCTAGCCCTGATTGAAGAAAAGAATCCAACATGGGAGGACAGAGCGGGAGATTTGTTCCCAGCCTTTCCAAAAAAAGCAGATTCCTCGCTTCGCTCGGAATGACAATTACATTGCGCTTTGTAAGAATTCTCCGTGTGCTCTGCGCTCCGGTCTCTGTGCTCTCTGTGTTATGTCTCTTGCTTGCTTTCTCTTCGGCGGCACAGACGTCGAGTTACATGCCGGATTGGTGCAAGGCGTTGCCGCGGCCGGAGTACAAGGAATTGCAGCGCGTGCTGCCGAATGAGACGTGGTTTGAAGTGTACCGAGTCGCGCCGCAGACGTTTGCGATTTACGAGCCGCATCAATCGGAAGAGACGATTTCGTACCTGATTGTCGGAACAAAGCAGGCCGTGCTGTTCGACACCGGAATGGGCATCGGCAACATCCAGAAAATCGTGCGGCAACTGACGTCGCGGCCGGCTGTGGTGATGAACTCGCATACGCATGACGATCACGTGGGCGATAATTGGGAGTTTCCTTTCGTTTTCGGCGTGGACGCGGAGTTCACGCGGAAAAATGCGAAGGGTTCCGCGGAAGACGCGCAAGCGGAAGTTGCGCCAAGCGAGATTTGCGGCGAACTGCCCAAAGGTTTCGATCCAAAGACGTACCGCACGAAGCCGTGGCACATTTCGATCACGATTCACGACGGGTTCAAAGTGAATCTCGGCGGGCGCACGGTGGAGGTGATTGCTACGCCGGGGCATACGCCGGATTCGATTTCGCTGATTGACCGTGCGAACGGATTGCTGTTCACCGGCGATACGTATTATCCCGCGCCGATCTGGCTGTTCCGGCCGGAGACGGATTTGGATGCGTACGATGCGTCTATAAAGAAACTTGCGGCATTGGCGCCGCAGGTGAAAATAGTTTTGGGCGCACACAATGTCCCCGTCGCCTCGCCGGATGTTTTGCCGGAGCTGGTCACGGCGTTTGAAACCGTACGCGCCGGAAAAGTGGCCGCAAGCGCGCCCCACGACGGCAAAGTCATTTTCAAAACCGGAAAAATTTCATTTTTGATGCAAGCCGCCAAATGAAACGCGCACTTTATTTCGCAGCCGCTTCCCTTTTAGCCGCATGTGCGCTCGCCGCCGCTCCTTTGCCCTCCACGCAGAAGTCTTCGAAGGTACTAAAGCCGCTGGGAAAAACCGTTTGGAACCTCGAAGGCGGCGCCTTTTTTGCCACCGACGGACGAATCCCAAATGGCCCCTGTTTCCGCATAAACGGCCAGGCCACCGCAGCCGGCTTTTTCGACAAATTGAAACGCATCGACGACGACAATGGGACGCGCTATATGCGCGGTACGGAGGCTGTAACAGAATATCCGCCGAAACTCGATGTTTCGATTTTGCTGCACGATCTGCCGTGCTCTTTTTTGCTGAAGGACAAAACGTTTGAGCCGCCGCTCACGAAAGAAGACGTCGGCAAACTAAGATTGAAACTCTATTGGAAACACGGCGTAGCATTGCGGCCGACGGAACGATTGACCGAGCCGCGGCTCTACATTCGCACGCTGGAACCAAATATAAAACCCGATGCGAATGACCTGCAGGAACGCCACGAATGGAATTTCACGTTTGGGCTGCCGAGCGAGGGCGTGCCGATTGAAGATAGTCTTGTTTTCTCTTTTGAGACGGAAGATGGCGTAATCGCCGCGCGCACTTCTGCAAAGCTATGAGGGCTATCGAAGCGGCCGGGGCAATTGGAGGTAGGATGGACTCGGATTGAAAAGATGAGCGGGCGTAATATTTTCTTGGTGGCCGTGGTCATTTTGGTGGTGGCCGCTGCGGTGCTTGCAAAATGGATTTTGCACGACGGATTGAGTGCGCGGGCGACGCCATCGCGCTTGGAAACATTCTTGGCGCGAAATTCGCGGTTCTTGTCCATTCCGTCTGGGGCACGCGAAGCGGCAAACCCTGTTGCGGATTCGGCGCAAGTGCAACACGACGCGCGACTGCACTTTGCGGATCACTGCGCCGTCTGCCACGGCAATGACGGAAGCGGGGACACGATGATGGGGCGCGGAATGTACCCGAAGCCGCCGGATTTGCGAGCGGAGCACACGCAGAAGCTTTCTGACGGAGAACTTTTCTGGATTATTGAAAACGGAGTGCGATTCACGGGCATGCCTGCGTTTGCCGGCGGAGAACACGCGAAACCCGAAGACAGCTGGAAGCTCGTGCGGTTCATCCGTCATTTGCCACAATTAACTACGGAAGAACGAATGGAAATGGAGCGCTACAATCCCAAAGGGCCGGACGAGCGCGAGGAAGAGCAGCAGGAAGAAGATTTTCTAAAGGGCGGTGCGCCACAACCCAAAAGCGGGATGGAGCATCATCATCACTGAGAGATGCGGGTCACGATGAGAAGATTGCGGAGGAGAGCTACTTACGCCGGAGTGGCGGCGGTCGTTGCAATGGTTTTGTGCTGCGGCGTGGGCGCAGCGCGGCCTGCCCAGGGGAAGGGATTGCTGCTATCCGGAGTTTTGTATCGGGTACATGCAGGATTTCTGGAGATAAAATCGGATGAAAAACACATCGCGGTGGTAAAGGTTGATTCCGCGACCGTTTATTGGAACGGAAAGACGGACAAAGCCGCGAACAAAAAAGATTTGAACGCAGGAGATGAGTTGATTATCGAAATGGCCGAGAAGAACCAGGCGATGGTCGCGAGGAAAGTGAGATTTTTGCACCGCGAAGGATCGTGAGCGGTGAAGCGAGATTCAGCCCAGGTTATGAAAACTGAGGGAGGGGAAGATGAAAGTTCGAGTTCAAGTGGCGGCAATATTTCTTGCGCTGGTGTTCAGCGTGGCGGCATTTGCGCATGGAGACAAAGTTCATGTGACGGGAACGATTGAGAAGGTGAGCCCGGACGTTGTTTCCGTAAGGACGGCTGACGGCAAGACGGTGGATGTAAAGCTGGCGGCGACAACGGTTTACATTCTTCGAGATGGGAAGAGCAAAGAGGGAACACCGGCGAAGGTTTCGGATTTGGCAGTGGGGCAGCGAGTGGTGATTCACGCGACGCCCAAGGGAAAAGAGTTGATCGCGGACGAAGTGAAGTTCGCGCCGGCTGGGAGTACGCCCGCCGTGAAACCAGTGTCCGCAAAGGCGCCCAAACCGGCCGGGCACTGATTTTACTGTGCGGTGTCAGGCGACGAGGTGGCATGAGTAGGTTTTTAGCACTAGCCAAAGTTCCCTGCCGGGATGAAGGCCGAGCGCGCGGGCGGCGCTTAGCGTAACGTGCACTTCAAAAACGGCGCCGGCAAAAACCTTGCAAATCATGGTCGTGCTGCGCTGCTCGACGGACTGCAGAGTGCCCTGCAGGATATTGCGCGCGCTCAGGCCCGAAGGCTTTTCGAGTGCGAGCAGAATATCGCCCGCGCGGATAGCGATGCGAATTTTTTCACCAGCCCCGGTGTGACCCAGCGGGACTTCGATTGTTGTGGCCGAGTTTTCTAAAGTGACGCGCATGACGCCGTCGTCGAGACGAACGTCTCTTACAGTTCCCTCCACAATATTTTCGAAACCGGCGACTTGAGCCAGCCGCTGGTGGCGCGGCGCGTCCAGAACTTCGCGTGGAATTCCCTGCTGAATGATTTTGCCGTGATCCATGGTGACGACGCGCTCGCCGAGTGCGTCGACTTCTGCGCGATCGTGCGTGACATAAAGAATTGGGATGCTGTGCGAGGCGTTCCATGCGCGGAGATCCGCGATGATGGAGTTCTTGAGATCGGCGTCGAGGCCGGAGAGAGGCTCGTCGAGGAGAAGTGCGCGCGGATTGGTGACCAGGGCCCGGGCCAGGGCCACACGCTGCGCTTCCCCGCCGGAAAGTTCTGCGGGTCTGCGCGAAGCCAGATTTTCCAGGCGAAATAATTTGAAGATTTCGGTGACGGATTTTTCGTGCACACCGCTTTCGAAATGCGCGATGCCGTATTCGATATTTTGTTTTGCGGCGAGATGCGGGAAGAGCGCGGGAGATTGGAATAGGTAGCCAAGATGGCGATTCTGCGGAGGAATGTTTACGTTCGCGGCGCCGTCGAACAAGGTTTCGTTGGATATAGCGATGCAGCCTTCGTGTGGAGTGATGAGGCCGGCGATGCAATCGAGGAGAGTGGATTTGCCCGCGCCAGACGGGCCGAAAAGAATGGTGATACCGGAAGGAACGGAAAAATCGACGTCGAGTTGAAATGCGCCGCGGGCAGAGCGTGCGCGAACGCGAAGCTCGGATAGAGTTAGTTCGCCAGCCATCGCACACCGACGCGGCGGTTGAGGCCGTAGACGAGAGCAAGAAGAACGAAGGAGATTGCGAGAAGAGTAAGCGCGAGCTGATTGGCGGTGGCGTACTCGATGGACTGGACGTGGTCGTAAATGGAAATGGAGACCGTGCGCGTGGCGCCGGGGAGATTGCCGCCAACCATGAGGACGACGCCAAATTCGCCGAGAGTGTGGGCGAAAGTGAGAACGATTGCGGTGATCACTCCGGGGAAAGAAAGAGGAAGAATGATTTTGCGAAAGGTGCGCCATTTATTTGCGCCGAGAACGCGGGAGGCAGCGAGAAGTTTTGGATCGAGGCGTTCGAACGAAGCCACGAGGGGCTGAACGCAGAATGGAAGGCTGTAAAGAACACTGGCGATGACCAGGCCGGTAAAGGTAAAGGCGAGCGTGTGGCCGAAGAGAGCGAGCCAAGGCTTGCCGAGCGGGCCGCGCGGACCCATGGCGATGAGGAGATAGAAGCCGAGAACGGTGGGCGGGAGAACGAGCGGAAGAGCCACGACGGTTTCGATAAGGAATTTTGCTCGCCATTTGCTAAACGCGAGCCAATAGGCGAGGGGCGTGCCGAGGAAGAGCAAGATTATAGTGACGAGAAAAGCGAGGCGGAAGGAGAGAAGAAGTTCGGTCATGGGCAGGTTGTCGGCGTCAGACGTGGGGATCCAATTTTGCGACTGTTTGGGAAAAACCAAATTTTTCGAAAATGGATTGCGCGGCGGGCGTTTTGAGATAGGAGAGAAAGGCGAGAGCGGCGTCTTTGTTTGCGGAGCTTTTTAAAACGACGGCGGATTGGGCAAGCGGCGTGTATTGTTGCTGCGGGATGAGCCAAGTTCGGCCTGATGTGAAAGCTGGAGAGAGCGTTAGTGACTGGGCGAGGATACCGATTTGAGCGCTGCCGGATTGAACGAATTGCGCGGCCTGGGAGACATTTTCGCCGAAGACAAGTTTGGATTTGACTTGATCGTAGTAGCCGGAATTTTTGAGGGCTTCGATGGCGGCGCGGCCGTAGGGAGCGTGGTCAGGGTTGGCGATGGCGATTTTTTGGATTGAGGGATCGAGAAGGGATTTCCAGCCAGATTCGGAGAGATTTATTTTTGTGTTGGCTGGCACCCAGAGGACAAGCCGGCCGATGGCGTAGTCGTAGGTCGAGTTCGGGATGACAAGTCCGGCCTCGTTAAGTTTGTACGGATAGTTGCTGTCAGCGGAAAAAAAAATGTCGAAAGGCGCGCCATTTTGAATTTGAGCGAAGAAGTTGCCGGAGGAGCCGAACGTAAGGTTGAGTTTGACGCCGGATTGTTTTTCGTAGGCGGAGGCGAGTTCGGTGAGGACAAATTTGAGATCGGAGGCGGCAGCGATATTGAGTTGGGATTGCTGTGCAGGAAATGATCGCGCGGAGACGCAGAGAGCGCAGAGCAGAGAAAAACAAGAAAGAAAGAGCAATGCAGCGATTGCGCTTCGGCGCGAATTTGTATGGTTGGGGCCAAATCGCAAAAGCGGCGTCGAGCCGCCGCAGTCCAAATTTTTGCCGGGTCGCATCCGTAGCCTTCAGACGCGGAGAATCATGACTTCAGTGGATTTGACGAGAGCGGCCGCGCGTTCACCGGGTTTGAGGCGAAGTTCGCGGGCGGCGTCGGCGGTGATGATGGAGGTGATGTGCTGCTCGCCGATGCGGAGCGTGACCTGGGCGAGAAGACCGCTGTATTTGATGTCCACGATGCGGCCGATGAGTTGATTGCGGCCGGAGATTTTGCGGAAGGCGCCGCGGCGTTCGGAGACGTCGCCGCGTTCGAGTTTTTTAGGGATGAGGCGGTCGATTTCGGATTCGGGAACGCGATGGTGGCCGCCGGGAGTTTTGGCGGTTTTGAGTTTGCCACGGTAGATCCATTGTTTGAGGGTGGGATAGCTGATGCCGAGGATGTTGGCAGCTTCGCGAGGGGCGAGGAGTCTTTGCATAAATTTCACCTGGGATGATTCTAGATGATTTGATTAGGCATAGCAATACGGATTTAGGCGGTTAGAAAGCGAAAGGGATTAACACAGAGAACACAGAGGGAAGAACACAGAGGACACGGAGGACTTCAAGGAAAGGCCGGCTTCGGAAAGCCGGCCCTACAACTGAAAGAAAAGCGGCAGCTGGGCTGCCCCGACGAGGTCGGGGTAAACCGCATTCCAAAAAGGCCGACTCAGAAGTCGGCCCCTTCAACCGCCTCAGACCTAGAAGAGGCACGACGTGCCGTGCCCTACGGGTGCTAGTTTCTCAAAGGTTTGCCGGTTTTGAGAGTGTGGGCGATGCGGGCTTGGGTGAGTTTTTCGCCGCAGAGGGAGACGAAGGCTTCCCGCTCGAGGTCGAGGACGTATTGTTCGGTTACGAGTTGCGGCGAAGTGAGCGGGCCGCCGGAGAAGATGTTGGCGAGCTTGCGGGCGACCACGGCGTCGTATTCGGAGGCGTAGCCGCCACGGACGAGAAGGTGGATGGAGAGTTTTGCGGCGGAGAGGAATTGATCGCCGAGGACTTTGATTTGCGTGGACTGCGCGCCTTCCTGCGGACCTGCCGCAGCGGACTTCCAGCCGGAACGATAAAGAGCGAGCGCGGTTTCTTTTGCATCGGCGACAAGGCGTTGGGAGTTCATTGAATAGAGATCTTCGCGGCGGAGATAGCCGAGGTCGCGGGATTCTTCGGCGCTGGTGCCGACTTTGGCCATGGCGACATTTTCGAAGACGGGTTTGAGGGCATGGAAGAGGTCGAGGTCGGATTCGGGAGAAGAGGGGGACGGGCTAAAGCCCGCCCCTACAGCCGCCCCTACAGCAGCCCCAACAACCGGCCCCACACCGGCTTTCTCGTTGGCGCGGATGAGCATTTCCTTTGTGCCGCCGCCGCCGGGGATGAGGCCGACGCCGGTTTCGACGAGGCCGATGTAGGCTTCGGCGGCAGCGTGAATGCGGGCGGCGTGAAGACTGACTTCGCAGCCGCCGCCAAGGGCCATGCCTTGCGGAGCGGCGACGACGGGTTTACGCGCGTACTTGATGGCGAGATTAATGTTCTGGAATTGCCTGACGGCCATGTGGAGCTCGTCCCATTCCTGCTCCTGTGCCGCGACGAGGACGAGCATGAGATTTGCCCCAACGGAAAAATTGACGGCCTGATTGGCGATGACCATTGCGTCGAAGTCCGATTCCAGACGTTTCAGGCCTTTGTGAATCATGGCGATGAGGTCAGCGCCAATGGCGTTCATTTTGGCGTGAAATTCGCAGCAGACGACGCCATCGCCGAGGTCAATGAGACTGGCGCCGGAGTTACGTTCGACCTCCTTGCCGGCCTCTTTAAGCGATTTGAGAATGATGATGCCGCGCCGTTCTTCGATTTTTTTCGCGGCGGAAGTGGCCACGTCGAAAACGGTAGTAGTTCCCTTCTCTGATTCGCAAAAACTCTTGCGGCCAGTGGCGAGAACTTTTTCAATGAGCGCGGGGACAGGACGATTTTCTTTTTTGAGTTGCGTGACGAAATTTTGCAAGCCGAGCGCATCTACCATTTCAAAGGGACCGAGTTCCCAACCAAAGCCCCAACGCATGGCGCGATCCACATCGGGAATGTTGTCTGAGATTTCCGGAACGCGGCGGGCTGCGTAGGAGCAGGTTTCAGAGAGCGCGCCCCAGAGGAATTGCTGGGCTTTGTCGCCGGGCTGACCAGCAAGGACGGGACCGACGAGGGTGCGAAGGCGTTCGCGCGTGTCTTCAATGGCTTTGCCGGCTTCGAGAGAAGCGAATTTCGCTTTTTGACGTGGACGATATTCGAACGTATTGGTATCGAGCGTGAGGATTTCCTTTTCGTCCGCGCCTCTTACCTTTTTGTAGAAGCCCTGACCAGTTTTGTCGCCGAGCATGTTGCGCTTGAACATTTCCTCGACGAGCGCGGGGACTTTGTAAAATTCACGGGATTCGTCGTTAGGCGCGGTTTCGTAAATATTTTTGACAACGTGAACGAGAACGTCGAGGCCGACGATATCCGCGGTGCGAAACGTGGCGGACTTGGGCCAGCCGACGGCGGGGCCAGTGCAGGCGTCGACTTCTTCGACGGTCATTCCCAGCGTTTGCATCAGACGCAACGCGTTGAGCATGGAAAATGTGCCAACGCGGTTGGCGATGAAATTGGGAGTGTCTTTGGCGGGGACGACGCCTTTACCGAGGCGGCGATCGCAAAATTCGGTGAGAGTGGCGAGAACGTCGGGAAGAGTTTTCGGGCTGGGGATGACTTCGACCAACTTCAGGTAGCGGGGCGGGTTAAAGAAGTGCGTGCCGGCCCAGTGCTGCTGGAACTCATCGGGCATGCCTTCGGCGATGAGGTGGACGGGAAGGCCGCTGGTGTTGGTGGTGACGATGGCGCCGGGTTTGCGGAATTGCGCGACGTGGGAGAGGAGCTTGCGCTTGATTTCGAGATTTTCGGCGACGACCTCGATGATCCAGTCGGCTTCGGAAACACGGGAGAGATCGTCTTCGAAATTGCCGATGGAGATTTTTTCGGCGAGGGCCGGCGTGAAGAAAGCGGCAGGGCGGGATTTTTTTGCGGCTTCGAGACCGGCGCGGACGATTTTGTTGCGGTCAGCGGCGCCCGCGTCGGGTTTGAGATCGGGAGGAACGATATCCAGGAGGATGCAGGGCAAACCGGCGTTGGCGAAATGCGCGGCGATGCGAGCGCCCATGGTGCCTGCGCCGAGGACCACGGCTTTTTGAATCGAACGAGTCATGGAGGGCCTTTTTGCTGCGCAATGTGCGAACGGACAGGTTACAAAACCGGCGCCGTGGGGTCAAACGCGAGCGGAGCAGAGTGGCCGGTCAGTTTGAGTTCTTGTCTTATTGTGTCACGAACAAAAGAACTCCACTGATGCACTATCCACGGTAGAACCGCTGCGTTCCGGCGTGGTGTCACGATTCAGGAAATTCAAACGGAACCACTTTCGCAGTGAAAAAGGGACGGATTTAGAATGGAGTTGAGATGAAGGAAGGAAGAGTAAGCACAGCGCTGGATTGGCTGCGAACGGCGAAGGACAAATTTCGCGCGTTTGCATACGGCGATCAGAAGGAACGTCCGGAGAGGCCACGAGTGGGCTTGGCGCTCGCGGGCGGATTTGCGCGCGGAATTGCGCACATTGGCGTGTTGCGCGTGCTGCGTGAGGCGGGAATTCCGATTGATTGCGTGGCGGGAACGAGCGTGGGCGCACTGATCGGCGCAGCGTATTGCGCTGGCGGTTCGCTAGAAACAATGGAAAGCGAAGGAGCGAGGACGACGTTTGCGGATTTTGGCAGGTGGACACCGTCGTGGCTGGGGCTGGCGACGAACCAGCGAATGGAAAAATATCTGGAACGATTTACGCCGGTGAAGACGTTCGAAGAATTGAAAACACCGCTGGCGATCAGCACGAGCGATTTGAATCAGGGATTGACGGTGTACTACGCGAGCGGGCCGATTGTGCCGGCGCTACGAGCGTCGTGCGCATATCCGGCGCTGTTTGTGCCGATTCAGTATGACGGGCGGACGCTGGTAGACGGATTTCTAACGTCGCCGGTGCCTGTGGAAGGCGCGCTGCTGCTTGGTGCGGATGTGGTGATTGCGGTGTACCTGGAAGCGAGCAGCGAGGGGACGCCGCGAACGGCAGTGGAAGTGATCAGCCGGTCGTTCAACATTATTCAAAGACATGCTGAAGTGGAATGGAGGCAGCAAGCGGACTTGATTATTGAGCCGGATGTACATTCGTTTGTGTGGGATGATTTTTCGAAGACGCCGGAGTTGGTACGAGCGGGAGAAGAGGCGACCATGAAGTCGCTGCCCGAGATACGGGCGCTGGTGAAGCAGGAGAAGAAAGATTCGGCGGCGTGAAGGATGTGATCAGGAAATGCGAAGAGGCGGCTCGGGTGAGCCGCCTCTTTTTGTTTGGGATTGAAAATTACTGGGGGAGAAGCACGGTGTCGACGACGTGAATGACGCCGTTGGACTGGAAAACGTTGGATATGGTGACGTTCGAAACGCCGCCCTTTTCGTCCTTGATTGTGATGCCGTCTTTGCCGTTGGCCATGGCCCAGAGTTTGCCGCCGCTAACCGTGGTGAGTTGGGCGGTGCCGTGGCCGGCTTTAATTTGCTTCCAAAGATCTTGCGCGGACAGGCGGCCAGCGACGACGTGATAGGTCAGAACTTTTGTGAGCATGTCCTTGTTTTCAGCTTTGAGAAGCGTGTCGACAGTTCCTGCGGGAAGCTTTGAGAAGGCATCATTCGTTGGAGCGAAGACGGTGAATGGGCCAGCGCTCTTGAGCGTGTCCACGAGGCCGGCGGCTTTGACGGCCGCGACAAGCGTGGTGTGGTCCTTGGAGTTGACGGCGTTGTCGATGATGTCCTTGGTCGGGTACATCGGCGCGCCGCCGACCATGGGACTTTCCATTTTTTGTGCGGAGGCGATGGAAGCGCCGGTAGAGATGAATACTACAAAGGCGAAGACTGCGAAGAGCTTTTTCATTTGCGTAAGTTCCTTTTCTTCGGTTTGTTTGTGGGTTGTTCCCCGGTTGGATATACGGAGACGTGTGTGGCGTGGATGAGTGGAAGCAGCAAAAATGGCAGGATCAAATATTGGCAAAAAGCAGCGCAGCGCCTCATCCAAAGCGTAAAAGCTAACGTAGGTGGTTGACCGAGGTTAGAGAGCCTTTACTTCGACGAGGACGGGTTGACCTTGGCCTTTGCCGCGCTGAGTGAGCCAGGCCGCAAGGCCTTCGGCGAAGCGAGCCGGGGCGAGGCGGAAACTGGCCTCAATGCGGCCGTCAGCGACCGGGAGCGTGTCATCGAAGTCGGCAGAGTTGGTGAAGTTGCGCATGCAGAATTGGTCGAGCCAATCGAGCGGGCAAGGTTTTTTCTCTCCCCGAATAACAACTTCGACGGAGAACTTTTGCGCGTACATGCGTCTATTTTAACAAGCAGGAGAAGCAGAGAAGCAAGGAAGTAACGAGTTAAAGAAGAAGCGGTCGCAACTTGTGCGGGAGCAAGGCATCTCATAGACTGAAAACTGAGGACACACATCAACATGCGGAAGATTTTGAGGCGAGCATTTTGTTTGGGATTGGTGGTGCTGGTGGGAAGCGCATCACAAACGTGGGCGCAAGCGGCGAAGGCTTTGCCGCAACCGACGCCAGCCGAGCGGCGAAACATTTATCCCGAAGGCGTGGACGCAAAGGCCGAGATTGCAGAGGCGTTGGCGAATGCGGCCAAGACGCACCGGCGCGTGCTGCTGATTTTTGGCGGGAATTGGTGCTACGACTGCCACGTGCTGGACGCAGCGTTTCATAGCGCGGAGATTGCGCCGACATTGAACAAGAACTACGTCGTGGTGCACGTGAACATCGGTGAATACGACAAGAATCTGGATTTGGCGGACAAATATGAAATTCCGTTGAAGAAGGGCGTGCCTGCGGCGGCAGTTTTGAACGGCGATGGAACGCTGGTGGTGAGCCAAAAGAATCAGGAGTTCGAGAAGGCGCGCTCGATGACGACGGATGCGGTGCTGGCGTTTTTGGAGAAATGGAAACCAGGAAAAAGCTGAGGCAAGGAAAAGCACGCCAGGGAAAGCACCTCCTACAACGCGCGCTAGAGAATTGATTCGATTTCGGGGTCGATGGCGACGTGGGTTGCGGGAAAGCCGTCGATGGAGTAACGCTGCGCGCCTGATTCTTCGGTGAAGTGGAAAAACCGGCTGATGTGATAGTCCTCGTCGAAGCCGGAGAAGAGGCGCTCGGCCTCTTCTGTTGAAAATCCAAATTTGGAAATGGGGATAGGATCGCCAAAGGCGTGGACGAGCTTGCGGTATTGATCCGTGAGTTCTCTTAAGGACATGAATGGGACACGACGGGTGGCCTGGGAGGTCATGGAAGCACCTCTAAATAAGTCTAACGCCGAAGAAATAGCACACAAAGAAATAAAACCGGAAGAAAAGGCGAAGATGAGAGGACGGAGGGGGATCGTTTGGCCGCGGCAGCGAGATTGGGTAGACTGAAGGGCGCAATTTTGAGAAACGGGAGGAACGAAAATGAGCATCGCAGTCGGCCAGGTGGCGCCTGATTTTACGCTGCAGAATCAGGACAAGCAGGAAGTGAAGCTTTCGGATTTTACGGGGAAGAAAAATGTGGTCATCATGTTTTACCCGCTGGATTGGAGTCCGGTTTGTACGAATGAGCATGCCTGCTTTGTGAACGATATGAAATCGTTCGAAACGCTGGACGCGGAGGTGCTCGGGGTGAGCGTGGATAGCGTGTGGTCGCACAAGGCGTACGCGGAGAAAATGGGGATCAAGTATTCGTTGCTGGCGGATTTTCAGCCGCGCGGGGCGATGGCGGAAAAATATGGGGTGTTTTTGGCGGACAAAGGGATCACGGGCCGGGCGATCGTGATTGTGAACAAGGATGAAAAGATTGCCTGGATCAAGAATTATGACATTCCCGTGGTGCCGGATTTGAAGGAAGTTGCTGCCGCGTTGCAGCAGGTGAAGGGAGCAACGGCCTGAGGCGAAAGAGTTGGGACATAGAAAACGGAAATTGGAAAGGCCTGGAGATTGGCTCCGGGCCTTTTTTTAGGCGACGTAAGCTGAGCTTATGGGTTGGTGGCGAGGGAGCCGAGAAGCGTAGGCGAGAGGAGCCAAAGTGTGAGAACGAGGATTCCGCCGAGGATGAGATGAACTCGAATTGGATTCGCGCGGACGGCGGCGTAGGCAGCGGCGAGCGCGGGAACAAAAACCAACCAAATTAGAAAGATGACGCCAGCATGCTCAGCCCACGATGCGGGAAGGAATTGCATGAGCCAAGAGAGATGAAGGGTATCCCCAATGCGAGGAATTGCGGCTAGGAGGCTAAGCGAAACATTCGCCAAAAGAAAAATTGCGAAAAAATCGCGATGCCACTTTGCCGGGGCTTGGTCGGGGCGCGAGAAAGGCTCGCGCTCGGCAGGAAGAACTTTCATCCAGCCGAGCGCAAGTGGAATGGCCGCGCCAAGCAGAAGAACCATCATGAGGAAAGCCGCGAGACGCGGATTGAGATGGCCAAAGGAAGGAAGAAGGTCGAGCACGGTTTAGATCGAATGCAATTTTATTTCGCGCCGAAATCGTTGCGGGCGACGACGCCACCCTTCATGACGAATTTCATTTTTTCGAGCACGGAAACGTTTTCGAGCGGATTGCCCTCCACGGCGATGATGTCCGCGTAGTAGCCGGATTCGAGAGAGCCTGCCTTTCCGGATAGGCCAATGAGATCGGCCGCGTGAATGGTGGCGGCTTGAATGGCGTCGAGCGGCTTCATGCCCCATTCCACCATTTTCGCGAATTGCTTTGCGTTGTCGCCGTGCGGATAGACGCCGGCATCAGTACCGAAGGCAATTTTTGCACCGGCTTGAAATGCTTTGCGGAAATTTTCGCGCTGCAGGCGGCCCAGTTTCTTTTCCTTTTCGATAGATTCAGGCAGCATGCCTGCTTTTTCGCCTTCCAGAAGAATGTAATCGTCGTTGTAAATATCAAAGACGAGGTAGGTGCCGTGCTGTTTGGCGAGGGCGATGCCTTCGTCGTCGATCAAGCTGGAGTGCTCGATGGAGTCGATGCCGGCGCGAATGGCGTCCTTGATGGATTGGGTGCCGTGAGCGTGTGCGGCGACTTTGCGGCCGAGCTTGTGAGCCTCTTCGGCAATTGCGGTCATTTCTTCAAGCGTGTATTGCGGAGTGCCCGGTTGATCGCCCTTGCTGAGGACGCCGCCGGAGGCGCAGATTTTGATGACGTCGGCGCCGTACTTGATAACTTCGCGAACCTTGGCACGCGCGGCCCAGGGGCCATCCGCGACGCCATTGGAAATATGGTGATATTCGAAGGGAAGAAGGTTGTCATCGCAATGGCCGCCAGTGATTCCGAGGGCGGGCCCGGAGACGAACATACGCGGGCCTGGGATTTCCCCGTTATTGATACCGTCGCGGACAGCGACGTCGGCGAAGCCGTCTGCGCCAACGTTACGAACAATGGTGAAACCGGCGAGAAGAGTAAGGCGCGCATTCTTCGCGCCCTTCACGGCACTGCGAGGAATCGAAGTGCCTAAACCTTGGTAGCCGGAGTCCGATGGATCGCCGGTGATGTGGGTGTGAACGTCCATCAGACCCGGAAGGCAAGTCGCGCGCGAAATATCGATGGCGCCTTGCGGGAGAGACGAGCCAGCGGAGGCGACGGAAGTGATGGTGCCGTTTGCGTCAAAGGAGATGAGCTGATTTTCAAGGAGTTTGCCGGAACGGACATCGAGCAATTTGCCGCAACGAATTGCGCCGGCATTGGGAGCTGCCTGTGAGGCTACGACGAATATCAAAAACAGAACGAGAGCGAATAGAAATTTGCGCATGAATCTCCCTCAGAAAAAAGAGCCCAGAAAGAGTAAAAGTGCCAAATGAGAATAACGCGAGAATAGACGCGGCGTCACTCGGAAGGTTTTGCGGTTGGGACGGGGGGAGGAGTTGTGTTTGAGAGATAGCGAACGAGGAGGACGAGCTGCCAGCGCTGCTCGTCGGTGAGTTTTTTGCGATAGGAAGGCATCGGCTTGTGGCCCGTAGTGATGACGTAGAAGAGCTCGCCGTCCGTGACGTCCCTGAGGCGCGACGTTTCTGTCAAGTCGAAAGGTCGGGGATCGTACATTTTTGCTTGCGGGCCATTTCCCTGCCCCGTTTCGCCATGACATTCGGAACATTTGTCGCGAAAGACGGGCGAGATTTGCTTTGCGGCAGTGCCGGGGTCGAGCGAAAGAGGATTCTTCACCTGTTTGGCTTCAAAGGGCACAGCCCAGACGCTGCGTTCATAGGCTGTGTAGGCAAAGTAAGAGGCGAGAGAAAAAAGGATGACAAGAATCAGTGCAGCAGTACGAGTGGAGAGCGGCTGCTTTTTGCTAGGCATTAGATAAATTTTCCCACAGATTGCGAGCGGCCTGCACGCAGCGATGCGCCTATGAGCGGAGAGTCAGCCAGAGGAGTTCGGCGTTGAGGATGAGAATGGCAGCGGCAACGACCCATGCAACGACGGCCGTGAAACGAGAGTTAGCAAATTCACCCATGCGTTTACGGTCGCTCGTGAATTGGACGAGAGGAATCACGGCGAAAGGCAGCTGGAAGCTAAGGATGACCTGACTGAGGATGAGGAGCGACGTGACTTTACCTTCGCCGTAGAGGCCGATGACGATGATGGCGGGAATAATGGCAATGCCGCGCGTGATGAGGCGGCGCAACCAGGGTTTGAGGCGAATGTTGAGAAAGCCTTCCATGACGATTTGGCCGGCGAGCGTGCCGGTGAGCGTGGAGTTCTGGCCGGAAGCGAGAAGCGCGCAAGCGAAAAGCGTGCTGGCAAGGGCGGCCCCCAGCGTTGGCGTGAGGAGCCGATAGGCGTCTTTGATGTCGGCGACATCATGAAGACCCCGCGTGTAAAATGCGGCCGCGCCGAGAATCAAAATGGAAGCGTTGATGAAGAGAGCGATGAAAAGGGCGAAAGTGGAATCGAAAATGGCATAGCGGAGCGCTTCGCGGCGCTGACTTGGCGTGGGGCCGAAATCGCGGGTCTGCACGACGCTCGAGTGAAGATAGAGATTGTGCGGCATGACCGTGGCGCCGAGGATGCCGATGGCGATGTAAAGCATTTCCCGGTTCTTCAGAATTTCGGCACGCGGAATGAAGCCCATAGCGGCTTCTTTCCAGAGGGGCTGCGCGAAAAAGATTTCGTAGGCGAAGCAGGTGCCAATCGTGGCGATGAGAGTGACGACAAAAATCTCAATGAGGCGGAAACCGCGGCCCTGCAATAGAAGAACGATGAGTACATCGAGCGCGGTGATGAGGACGCCAGGGAGGAGCGGCAATCCAAAGAGCAGCTGAAGAGCTACGGCGGAGCCAAGGACTTCGGCGAGATCGCAAGCGGCGATGGCGATTTCACAAATAAACCAGAGAACGTTGGAAACGGGCTTGGAGTAGTGGTCACGGCAGGCCTGGGCAAGGTCGCGCCCGGAGATGATGCCGAGTTTGGCGGAAAGCGCCTGAAGAAACATCGCCATGAGGTTGCTGAGGAGAATGACGCTCAGTAACGTGTAGCCAAACTTAGAACCGCCGCCAAGGTCCGTGGCCCAATTGCCCGGGTCCATATAGCCGACAGCGACAAGATAACCGGGACCGGCGAAGGCAAGGATTTTGCGCAGCCAGGAAGCAGTGGAAGGAATAGGAATCGTGCGATGGGATTCCGGGAGCGAGGGGGCGCCCGTGAAGGGCCGCGGGAGGACGGCGGAGTCTACGATGGGATCAACGAATTCAGCCATTTTAGTTAACTATAGTTAATACTCTTATAAAACTACAATTAACTCCGGGGAATGTCAATGGGACTTTCCTGTATTTTTGTTTTGTAGATAACGGAGTCGAAGATGCCGAGCTTCCCGACAGAAGGCGCACGTCCGCCGGCTCGGCGTCAGGGCAAGCCGGAAGGATTGAGTGTGGTACCTTGAAGAGGCAACACCGGAGACGCGACGATGAGTGAGCAGCAGCCACCACAGGGACAAATGCAAATCAAGGCCGATGAGAAGGAATTACAGGGCCTGTACAGCAATTTGATGATGATTCATCACAACGTGGAGGAGTTCACGCTGAATTTTATTTACATCTTCCCGAACGGGGCGCAGGGAAAGCTGCTGAGCAGCATGATCGTCAGCCCCGGCCATGCGAAGCGCATCTGGCGGGCTCTGGGTGAGAATATTTCACGGTACGAGGCGCAGTTTGGCCAGATCAAGGAAGTGCAAGAAGGGCCAACGCCGAATGTGGGATTTGTGCAGTAGCAGGAAGGTGGAATTAGAAAATCGAAACTGGACCAAGGGTTGGAAGAGTCCGCAGTTCGCGTGCTAGAATAAATCAAGTTGATTTGGTGAGGGCCTGTAGCTCAGGTGGCTAGAGCGCGCCCCTGATAAGGGCGAGGTCGGTGGTTCAAGTCCACCCAGGCCCACCAAGATACCTTGTGTTTCACGCCTACATCCTGGAGCCGTTCTTCCAGAAGATTCTAACTAAAGAAAAGTGCACGTGCGTTGTATAGTTCCGCAGCGCTGCTTGTGACTTCAACGAGAAGAGGGTGCGATGAAGAGCATCTTGATGCTGGTGTGCGGGGCTTTCTGCGTGGTGGGAGGAGTGTTACATACCGCGTTTGGGTTGCCTGCACTGCACAGCGAACTGGCAAAGACGAATGTGAGCGAGAAGTTGGCGCAAGAGCTCGGCATTTTTTGGATGTTTATGGGCGCTGCGATGGTGACATTTGGAGGAATCTTGATCACGTGCGGACTACGGATGAGGAAGAAAGATTATTCGGGATCAGCGATGGCGCTGTGGGTGGCAGCGTGCCTGATTCTTTATGACGCCGCCGCGATGATTTAGTATGGCAAGTTCGAGCCGCACTTTTTCGCATTTATGGTTGCGGGAGCGATTATCATTTTTGCGGCTCCGCCGGAAAAGAAAACAGCAACAAGCTAATCCCGAATTGCGACGAGCCGCCCCAATTTGCGTTCAGTGAGCAGCAGGAGGTGCGGGGGATGCAGGGGGCGGCGAGAATTTCGAATCATCGACAGGGACATTTTGTTCTAAGGATTCGATTTGAATGGCGAAGCGATTTCCCGGGCGAGATTGCGTCCAGCGGAAAGGGATTTTCACTCCGCCGGAGTTACGGTAGTCGGCGAATTCAATTTGCAGCGGATTTAATCCCAGAGGCGAGTCGGCGTAGCGGATCAGGCGAAGCAAAAGCCCCGATTGCCGGTCGAAAAAGAGCTTAACTGGCGGCTTCCCTTCCCTTTCGCCGACTACGAGCCAAGTGGCGCGGCCATCCACTTTTTCGCCTTGCTCGACCTCGAGTTTTGTGAACATGGGGCCGAGATGCGCGGGAAATGCAAGATCCGCATCCATACCGGCGCCTTCGGATTCCTGAGCGGTCATGAGACGAACTCTTCCAGGAACGCTCATCCAACCCATTTTCCCGTCGAAACCGGTGAAGCTGTCCATGTCCTTGCGATGTACGGTAGAGACGCGCAGGTTCGGGGCCCTCGAATAGATTTCGATGGGTAGTTTTTGATTGCCGGAGAGGTTGACGGTCCCTTTCTGAACGCGCGAAGTGATCTTTTTCAGCGCATCAGCTCCGCCGACTGCGGCGAGATATTTGTCGAAGAGGGCTTCGGGCTTGGGGAACGCTGACTTGTCAGCGGTCTCGCTGGCCTTTGTCAGCGGCATTCTTTCTTCTGCAAAGATGATGGGAACGGAGACGGGCTTTGCCGCGCCACGGTGGCAAGAATAGCAGGTAACCCAGCGCTGGCCTTCAAAGTTGTCCTTATTGATGTTCATCACCATTTCCATCATGTGACGGGCGAATCCCTTTTCTTTCTTGTCGTCTTTATCGAAAGCATGCTCGACATGGCAGAATTCGCATTCGACACCGAGCGAAGCGGACATGAATTGCATGGCGGGGATGAGCTGGTCGGCGGGAATGTCCTTCAAGACCTGAATGTTTTTGTACTCCTGAGCTGCAGTTTTTCCGGCGGCCGGAGGCGGATTCTGCGCGCGAGCGGCCAGAAGCGCAAAGAGGATCGCTAAAGAAGCGAGACAGGCAGAGCTCAAGCGGCTCGACATTTTTCGCATCGCACACACCTCGATTAGAAGTGAAAGAGTCTAGCAAAAGAGACGAGAGAGGCCCTGCACGGGTTTCACGCGCGCAAAAAATTACGCTTTGAGATCGACGCGCTTTGCCAGCGCAGTGATGCGGTCGGCTGCGCGGAAGGCGAGCGCTTCGATGGTCATTGTGGGCTGGCCGCGGCCGGAGGTGACAAAGCTGCTGCCATCGCAGAGAAAAAGATTCTTGACATCATGCGTGCGATGGTCGGAGTCAATGACGGAGGACTTCGGGTCGCTTCCCATGCGGCAAGTTCCGAGCAAATGAACTGCGAACTGTTGCTCCTCGATGGGATAGGTCCATTTCTGCTTGGCGCCGGCGGCATCGAGAATTTGCAAGCCGTATTCGTTGAGCCATTTGGCGAGTTTGATGTCGTCCGGATGATCCTTGTAAGTCAGACGAAGCGCAGGCAAGCCCCAAGCGTCCTTCAAATCGGGGTCGAGCGAAAAACTATTGTCTTCCTTGGGCAGCGAAGTGCCATGAGAGAAAATTTCAACCGTGCGCGTGAAATTATGCGCAATGGCGTCCTTGAATTTCTTTCCCCAGCGCGGTGTATCGGGAGGAAGACCTTGGCCCGTGGCGAAGCCTATGGGCGTCATGTCAAAACGCGCATCGAGTCCGCCGCCGCCGTAAAAGCCGACTTTCTGTGGGTCGAGTTCGTAGAAATCGTGAAGAATACGGCTAACGGCAAAGCCTTTGTAGTCGTTGAGCTGCTCATCAAAGACCCCGAGGGAGATACCACCGGAGTTGAGCATGAGGTTCTTACCGACGTAACCGCTGGAATTTGCCAGACCGTTTGGAAATTGTTTGGAGGCAGAAAGCAAGAGCAGGCGCGGAGTCTCGGCGCCGTTCGCAGAGACGATTACAGCTTTTGCCTTTTGGAGATGAACATTTTTCTTTTCGTCGAAGTAGACGGCACCGACGGCGCGGCCACGGGAATCGAGCTCGATTTTGTGAACGTAGCTGTTCGGGCGGATTTCGCAGCGGCCGGTTTTTTCGGCGAGCGGAATCATGGAGGCAAGAGAGCTGGATTTGGCTTTCACTTCGCAGCCGAAGCCGAGACAAAAACCACAATTGATGCAGGCGCTGCGGCCAGCGCTCGGCTGGGAAAGTATGGCCATTGGCGCAGGGAACGGATTGAGGCCGAGCTTGCGCGCGGCGCGTTCGAACAAAACACCGCTTGCCTTCACGGGCAAAGGCGGCATGGGATAGGGTTTTGAACGCGGCGGATCAAAAGGGCTCGCGCCGGCGAGGCCGGAAACGCCGACTTCCCATTCGACCTTCGTGTAATACGGCTCGAGATCGGCGTAAGTGATGGGCCAATCAGTGAATGTTGTGCCGGGAACCGGACCGATTTTACTGCGTTCAATGAAGTCGATCTCGTGAAAGCGCCAGAAATTTGCGGTGAAGTGATTGCTTGTCCCGCCAACGGCGCGGCCATAAACGAGCACGCGTTGCGGCTTGGCCTTATCGTCCGGCGTTTTGCGGAAAGTGTTTGGCTGAAGTTTGGGGTGATTGGTCAGGAGATCCTCCCCAAAGACTTTCAGTTCGTCGTGCGAAAAATCAGATTCATGCAGGTAGGGCCCCTGCTCAAGCACAACGACGCGGAAACCATTTGTAGAAAGTTCCTTGGCCAAGATGCCCCCGGCGGCGCCGGAGCCGACAATGACGAAATCCACTTCGTCGGAAGTTTGGTATTGGACTCGGCCGGTGGTCATTTCTTCTCCGCGCTTACGGGCTGCCAGCCGGGATAATCTTTGTCAACCAGGCTAAAAGGCGCTTGAAACATGTGCTCGCGGTCGCGGCCAATGACTTTCCAGCCGACCCCGTCGCGATTTCCGCGCCGGTCGGAGTCCGGATCGACAAGAAAACCGGCGATTGTGTGGAAGCGCAAAGTTTCAAAAAATGTTTGAGAGTTGGAACCGCTGCGGCCACGACGGCCATTGGAACCCGAGTCCGACTTACTGAGTTCTTCGAGAATCGCATCTTGTTGCTCGGGAGTTGCGGTTGAGAATTTTTTCACACCAGCAAATTTCTCACCGAGGAGAGCTTGCACTTCGGGCAAGCCTTCGCGGTACACCTTCTGTGAATCCGCGGCGAACGTGATCAAGGCCCGATCAATGAAATAGATGACGCCCGCCTCTTTTGCTCCCGGAGTTTCGTCGGAGGGAATGATGCGCGCGGCCATGGCTTCGACTTCGGCTGCTTCTGCCGGCGTGAAGAAATCGAATTTTGCCGGAACCGGAGATGCGGCAGCGGCGTGCGCGTGAGCGGCCGCAGAAACCATCGCAGGCAGATGCGTTGTGATCCAGGCGGCAGAGAGTCCCGCGGCGCCACGAATGAGGAACGTCCGGCGATCGAAGGGAATCGAAGAGGAACAATCGTTTTCCGGCATCAGAAAACTCTATGCGGAGCCCTGCACGCGGTCAATAACAAATTCCAAAAGAGTCAAAATGGCCTTTTGAATGGCAGACCAGCCAAATTTGCCGCGCAGCAGCGCCTAGTGTACGATTTTGTTGGAAATAATTCATATTCCAATCTGAGGAGAGCCCCGAGCGCCGCATGGCCACTTTTAGCGGAGCAATCGGCACCGGCGGAAAATGGCTGCTCGACAAAATTGTCGGAGCCATTGCCGCAACGGGAATCAATCCTAACTTTCTGACGTTTCTTGGCCTCGTGGTGAACTTCGGGGCGGCGGCCGTGTTTGCCGTCGGGAGATTCCGCACGGGTGCAATCATCATTTTCATTGCCGGATTTCTCGACATGCTGGATGGGCAGGTGGCGCGGCGGCAGAATCGCGTGACGGCGTTTGGTGCCTTTTACGATTCGACTCTGGACCGTTACGCAGACATGGCGTTGTACATGGGCTTGCTGGTGTATTACTCGGTGAGCGGGCGCACGCCATATGTAGTGCTGGCGGCGGTGGCAACGGCAGGCTCGGTAATGGTGAGCTATGCGCGGGCGCGGGCGGAGTCGCTGATTCCGCTTTGCAAAGTGGGTTTCATGGAGCGGCCGGAGCGGCTGGTGCTGCTGATTATTGGCGGGCTATTTAGCCGGATGGCGGCCGTGCTGTGGGTGATTGCAGTCATTTCGACACTGACGGTCATTCATCGGATCGTGTATACGTGGCAAGAAACCCGCGCGGGGCGCACTTTGCCGGGGATTAAACTCAGCCTATAAGAGATTCGGGCCTCATCGATTTACTTCTTACTTCGACTCAATCCAACTGCACACATCAATAGCGCTCGGCCTCCTCCTTGCTATGAGATTGCGTTTGCTTCGAATCTTGGAGCCTATCTTAACCGCATTGTTTGCAGGGCAAAATCCCGGACTCTTTACCACCAAGATGTATTCGCCCCTAGCAAGCTTCGACAAGGTAAATGAGCCGTCGGACCGAATTTTCGTAATTGCGATGAGTTGTGAGCCATCTTTAGAAAATACACCTACACAACCATCCCAGAGTTTAGTGCCGGTTTCATCCACTGCTATGCCTTGTATCCCGGATAGGTGCACCACCTTGGGATTAATCTGATTGTGATTCTCGTATTCCATCTGCGAGCAAGACACGGAATTCTCTTGTGCGAAGATGCTGAATGAGCCAGAAGCTGTGAGTAAGCCGAGGAAAATCAAAAAGCGGCTAAGGATTCTTGTCATTGCCCGTTATTCCTGAGAGAGAGCGCTAACTTTAACCTGGTCAGATTCCTTTACTTCAGAAAGCGATGCATCTACCGGAGCGCTGATGATGGCGTGGATGCTATCGCGCAAGGCGGGCACGTCTTCCTTGGAAAGGCCCGAAGTATTAACCGTGTCGTGGAGGTGCACAGTGATTTCCGTGGGCCAGAACATCCAGTTGCCGGTCGCGTGATGCTGAAACGAGCCGACGATGCTGACAGGGACAAGAGGAATGCCGTGCTGTTGTGCGAGGCGGAATGCGCCCAATTCGAATTCGCCGACGCTGCCGTCGCGCGTGCGCTTGCCTTCCGGGAAAACGATGAGGCTCATGCCGCCATCTATTGCGTCTTTTGTCAGACGCCACAGGCGCTTGAGGTCCGAAGGGCGGCGAACGTTGGGAACAGGAACATTGCCGAAGCGCCTCATCAACATGCCGTAGATGGGAATCCTAAAGTGCGATTCGAGTTCCCAGCCGCGCGTGAATTGCGGAATGGCACAATACAGAACGAAGGGATCGAACAAATTCACGTGGTTGGAAATGAAAAAGCAGGTGCGTTTCGGATCGAACCCCGGTGAAGCGACGGTTTTGATACGTGCCCCAGCGAAGAATATGATGCGCCGGCAAAAGGCGCGCTGAAGCCAATCGTGCTTTTTCGGGTCAAAAACAAACGCGAGCACGACGAGAATGGGCACCGAAATGCCAAAGTTCAGCAAGCTGACAGCCCAAAGCAGCGCGCTGCGAATAGTGAACCAGGCGCGCTTCATATGTAAACGTCCACGGCGCCCGGAAGAATGTCTATGGACTTGCATTCCAGAGTTTCGATTTCGCCGTCAATGAGCACATCAACGGCGTCGGGCAAACTGAATTCGACGTGGCGTACCGCTCGCCGCGAGGCCAGCGGGTGTTTCGTGTGCGTGCCGTCGTAGAGGCGGGGCAGCGTGCGCAGAAGGCCGAGGCGGCCGATAGGCCCCCAGCGAACGAATTCGATGTAGCCGTCCATGGAGTCGGCGTCCGGCGCAATGAGCATGGTGCCGCCAGTGTACTTGCTGTTGTTGAAGGTCAGAAAGAGCGCGCGCCGATCGTCCCATTCCGCGTCGTCATCGCAACGGAGAGTGAACGAGCGGCGGCGAAGCTGCGCGACGCGAACAAAGACACCCAGTAAGTAGCCGAGATGACCTAGCGGTTTGAAGTATCGGTTGGTGAGCGCACCAACGTCAGCGGTGAAGCCGAGACTGAGAATGTTGATGGAATAGATTTCCCCGGTGCCGTGCGTGAGGCGAATCAAATCGACGCGCCGAGTACGCTGTGCGAGCAACGCGCGGAATGCGGCGTCTGCGCCGTTTTCGGCGAAGTCGCGGAGAAAGGAGTTTCCTGTACCGAGCGGTAGAAAACCGAGCGAAACGCGCTCTTGTGCTTTGGCATGGCCGAAGAGCCCATTCAAAATTTCATGAGCTGTGCCATCGCCGCCAACGGCTATAAACCGGCGATAGCCTTGCGCATATGCTTCTGCGGCAAGTTCGACGGCGTGACCGCGGCCTGTGGTAGCGATTACGTCCACGGCCAGGCCGCTCTTGCGCAATTGAGCGAGCGTTTCGCCGGCGAGCCTTGCGGATTTACCGCCGCCCGCCGCGGGGTTGACGATGGCGAGAAAACGCTCTTGCCGCTGGGACATGGCTATAAGGGAAGTATCGCAGAGGAGCGGTCAAGTTGCGCGAGGCGTTCCGCGAGGATGTTCCTCTTTATCTTGAGCGAAGCGGTACGGGGGAAATCTTCGTCGAGAAGCACGACGCCGTGAATACGCTTGTAGTTTAGAAGACGATTGTTGCGCAAGATGATGTCATTTCTTAGCGTATCTGTGAACGCGTGGCCGCTTTCAAGATGCAGCGTGAGGATAAGTTGTTCGCCGATCATCGTGCGCCTCGGCCAAACATAGTTCGCCGCAAATACACAAAATTCCTTCACTGGCAAACTCTCAAATACAGCCTCTATATCTTCGGGATAGATGTTCTTCCCTTCTTCGGTGACAATCATGTTTTTCTTACGGCCGGACAGATGCAAGTGGCCAGCTGAATCGAAACGGCCAAGATCTCCGGTCTTCAACCAGCCATCAGAAAAAACCTCGGCCGTGAGCTCGGGGTCGTTCAAGTAGCCGGCCATAACCGTCTTGCTGCGGACATAAACTTCGCCAACGCCGTCTTCCGCGGGGTCAACGATTTTCACTTGCATGCCGGGCAAGGGCTTGCCGACGGTGTCCGCACGAAATGGATTTAGATCGTTGACCGTGATGGCAGTGCCAGCTTCGGTTAGGCCGTAGCCGTTGGCAACGGGGATTCCGAGATCATAAAAAAATTGCAGAGTCTGCGGTTCGGTGAATGCGCCGCCGACGATGATGGCGCGAAGCTCGCCGCCGAATGCGGCGTGAACTTGCCCGAGCAATCTGCGGCTCAACCCGAGGCGGGGCTTGCTTTTTGTGAAGGCTTTGTTTAAGGCGACGAGAAAGTTGAAGACCTTGCGTTTGGCGGAAGGCAATTCGTCAAAGCGCGCTTGCAGGCCCTTTTGCAGATTTTTCAGGACAAGCGGCACCAGACTGACGTAAGTGATTTTGTATTTCGGGAATGCTTCCCGAACGAATTCGGGCCGAAGCGTTCGCAGGTGAACAACACATGCGCCGCAGGTGAACGGCCCGAAAAAGCCAACCATGAAATCAATCGCATGATTCGTCGGAAGAATGCTGAGATAGCGAACGCCGGGCCAGAATGGATAGAGAGAAGTGAGCGCGACGCACTGCTCGAGGTAATTTTCGTGCGTCATCATGCAGCCCTTCGGGCGGCCGCCGGTGCCGGAGGAATATACGATGCAAGCGATGTCTTTGCGTTCGCGCGGCACAAAAGCGGGTTCAGCTGAGTTGCGAAACTCTTCCCATCGCAACGCTCCAGAGAGATCGGCGTTCGCCGGAGCTTCCGTTACGAGAATTAGCTTGACGTTTTCGGTCGCTGCGCGTTCCGGTGCGACGCTGAGCTGACGCCAGATGGGATACTCAGTGACGAGAACTTTTGCGCCGGAATGCTTTAGCAAGTGCCAATGTTCAGACGCGCTGAGCTTGTAATCGAGCGGCACGAGAACGCCGCCGGTGAAGAAAATGGAATACGCGGAAATCAGCCACTTAGACTGATTGGTCATGATGATGCTGGCGCGATCGCCCGCCGAGAATCCAGCTTCTTGTAATGCGCGGGCTAGAGGATGGGCGCGGTTTTGAAACTCATTGTAGGTGAGACGTTCCTTTTCGCGATCACGGTCCGCTTCGATCAAGCACGTTTCCGCGGAGAAAGTGGACAGCGCGTCCTTTAGTGCGGCACCAATTGACTGGTATTTGGAAAGGTCCAACATTAAAGGCGGGATTGGATGCGCTCTGCAAGCGTGCGGAAATCGCTCACACCCTGGACTTCGTAATCGGGCAGCTCGATTCCAAAGTGATTTTCGAGACGCGAAAGGAGCTCGAGCGCTTGAAGACTGTCTATTCCGAGCTTCTTGAAGAAATCATCGGACGGCAAGAGCGATCCTGCGGCGACGTTGAAATGCCGCGTGGCGAGGTCCACAACTTCCTGCGTCGTTTGTTCAAGCGTTCGCATATATCAATAAATTTATCATTCCACTGCGCTAAATAAAAATTGACTTAGGGCAGATAGGGCATGGCGTCGCTGGATTCGACGAATTTCTTGAGTGCGGCCAGAACGGGGGGCCGCGAAAATAGTTCACAAAAGACTTCGACTTCCTGCTTGAGTTCGGCGTAAGGAATGGGCTTCAGGAATTCTTTGGCAGCAGCCCGGGCGGTGGAGTCAAATTTTGCAATTTGTGCAGCAGTGGCACGCGCAACTTTAAGCGCTTCCCCTTCGCCGGCGAGCTGTGCAACGAGACCCACGGCTTGCGCCCGAGCGGCGTTGACGCTGCGACCAGTCAAGAGCAAATCACGGACGAACGCGTTGCCGATGTCGCGCTTCAAGCGGGGAATCCCACCAAAGCCTGGGATCAGGCCCAGGCGCAATTCGGGGAAGGCAAAGCGTGCCATTTTGTCGGCGACGATGACGTCGCAGGTGAGGGCAAGTTCGAGGCCACCGCCAAAACAGACTCCATGGACGGCAGCAATCGTCACGAAAGGCGCAGCGTCGATTGCATTGGCGACCGCATGGCAGCGCTCGACAAAGTCACGCACACCGGCGTTTCGGTCCTTTTCCGGCAACGCAATGGCCCCGTGATAGAGTTCGCGCAAGTCGGCACCGGCGGAAAAACCGCGCTTCTGCGCGCTGGATATGATGCAAGCTGCGGTGTCTGCTTCCAGCGTTTTGATCGCTGCGGCAAATTTCTCTAGATCGGCGAGCATCACCGTGCCGATTTCGTTCGTTGGTTCGCGGTCCAGGGTCAATTCGACCACGCCATTGCGCCATTCCCAGCGCAGCGCTTTGCCCGAAAAGCTTTTCATGCGGTGGCTTTCCTTCCATACATCGCGCCGATTTCCGCGGCAAAGCGCACGTTAATAGCGTCGCGACGCAGTTTGCCGTTCGCAGTAAGCAAGCCATTTTCTGCTGTAAAGCTCCCGGCAAGAATCATGAAATTGCGTATCTGGCGGTAATGTGGAAGCTCAGGATTTGCTTTATCGAGTGCGGCTTGCACCTCGGCATCTGTCACATCTCCTGCTACAAGCGCGCAAAGATAGCCCTTACCATTTCCGACGAGCACGAACTGTTGCGCACCGGGAAGCAGTTGCTGGATGCGGTCCTCGATGGGCTCGGGTGCAATGTTGTGACCTGAATTCAAAATGATCAGGTTCTTGATCCGACCAACGATTCTCCAGTTGCCGGCAACGTTCACTTCGCCTTGATCGCCGGTGTAAAACCAACCGTCTCGCATCACCTTGGCCGTCTCTTCCGGACGATTCCAATAGCCTGCAAAAATGTTCGGGCCGCGGACGAGAATTTCTTCATTTTCGCCGATGCGCATTTCAATGCCGGGCACGGCCTGGCCTACATGGCCGGGTTCAACCGGGATGAGCGGATCATCGAGCGTGCAGATGCCAGTCGTTTCTGTGAGGCCGTAGCCCTGAAGCACGGGTATGCCAAGCATGAGGAAGAATTGTTGCGTTTCCGGTGCGAGGGGAGCTGAGCCGCAGATGAGTGCCATCAGGTGAGAGCCGAAACGCGCCTTGATTTTGCCGAAGATGAGCAAATTCGCGAGGCCGAGCCAGAAACCATCAAGCGCCGAGCGGCGGCCAGCGGTGTGGCGCTGCCAGGCTTCTTTCGCGCGGGCGTAAAGCGAGCGGATCGGCGCAACTTGCTTGGCGATGTTTTCTTCGACGCCGCGACGTACGCGTTCGAGCAAAGTCGGCACGTTCAGAAAGTAGTTTGGTGCAGCGACGCGGATCTCATCTGCGAGTTTGTTCAGATCCGTGGAGAGCGTGAATTCGCTTTCGCGGGTGAGCGCTGAAAGCATAACGATCCAGGAAGCAGCAAAATTGAGCGGCAAATAGTGGAAGATGCGGTCCGGTTCTCGACGCCCCGCCATTAGTTGTTCGAGACGCTCCGTCGTACAGCCGATCATGTGGGTGAGATTGCGGGTAGTCAGGCAAACGCCCTTTGGCTCGCCCGAAGTCCCGGACGTATAGATGATAGTGACGAGGTCGGCGTCGTTGCGTGGCAATGGTGCTTGATCAATGGCTCGATCGGTGGACTTGCCTCGAAGCACGTCGTCAAACAGAACTGTAGGTGGAGCTTCGCTCCAAGCATTGACGATTGCAGCGCCGGGCGGCTCATCCCCGGTAAGAAGCAGACGCGGACCGCAATCCTTGAGCATGCCAACGAGATCCGATGCGGGCTGACGTGAGTACAGCGGGACAACGACCGCTTTTTCCGCCATTAAAGCAAGATCGCACGAAATCCACGAAATGGAATTTGCGCCGAGGAGTGCGCAACGGTCTCCCGGTTGAATCCCGCGAGCCCGCAGGAAGGAGCGCGCGCGCTGCACACGTTCGAGCAGCTCCCTTCCGGTCACTGAACCAATCTGTTCGCCGCGCACTTCACGCAAGACGACACGGTCAGCGGAACGCTGCAACTGAGTGAAGATTGTTTCGAGGAAATTCGGCATTGGCGGTTAACGCGCCGCGGCCATAGCCGCGTCCGAAGTATCGTAGCGCTCAGCGAGTTGGAGAAGCGTTTCGCTGAGCGGCGGCAAATATTCTTCCCAGCCGCGAACGCCGCTCCGTAACGGAAACTCCGGGTATTGGCGGCGCACCACGTCTTCTAAGATCGTTCCCATGCGCGCCATCACTTTCAAATTTCCTACAACGGTGCGCGCAATTCCATCGCGAACAGAATCCGCTTCGGCAACGAGGGTCTCCATAATCTGCAGGAGTTTTGCCCCAAGATCCGGATCGTCCACGGTCAGGACAAGATGCTGGTGCCCGCGTTCGCGCATCAAATTGCGAATGCGCTCATCCATGGTGACGCCGGCAGACGCCACGAGGCTCGGCATGCAAGTCACAATGCCGTGATAGCGTGACGAAACCATGTATGAACATTGCCGCAAAATCGAAACGAGCTGGTACATGTCGTAATCGTCAGAGGTAAAGATCGGCGTTCCCGGAATCTGTGAAGCGATGTCGCGGCAAGCGACCGCGTCGAGGCGTTCCATGGCAACGAGCACAGTGAAGACGCGGTGCTTCTGCTGAAACGCTTTCGTGGCTTCGACGTAGCCGTCTATGTATTTCTTGTACTTGCGATCAACTTCCTCGCCTGACTCGTGGAAATAAACGGTGCGGTACTGGCTGTTTTTGTAGGCGCCTGTCGTGACGCGCGCCAGGTACTTTGCGATGGATGCTTTCACGGGCCAGACAAATGGATGAATCGGGCAGAGCACGAGCACGGGCGTCTTCTCGTCCCAGCCCGCTTCGCGTAACGCTTTGCGGCCGTACGCTGCTGGGTGGGGCTCGAACGTCCACGCGGTGTCCGTACCCAGTTCCGTGGAGATTCCCAGTTTCCCTAACACTGTTTGCGATTCGGGATTGCGCGTGATGACCAGTGAATCGCGCACATAACTTGCGCACATTTTCTCAATGAGCGAATCCATGCGTCCCGCTTCCGCGCCGTACCCCACGGAAATCTTGTTTTCGGACGAGGCAAATCCGAGCGAGCCAATCATCATGGTGGTCAAGGCATTCGCAAATTTGCTCTTGAACATCGAGCCTTCGCAAGCGATGACCCCGTGATTCTTTCTGGTTTCTCGATACAAAAACGGCGGGAAAACGTCCGGCAGAAAAACCTGTTTGGTCCCATCGAAATAGCCGCGCGTGCGGTCAAAACTTTGCGTCATGATGCTGAAGTCGGTATTTTCCGCACCGAGCACGTGGCGGATCTGTCGCAGCATTTCGTTCACACGAACGTCTGAGCCGGTATTGCGCGTGCCGTTGTAGCCTGCAAAAAGCAGGCGGAGTTTTTCGCCCGGCTGCCAGCGCGTGCCGCCGCCGAGCATCCACTGCAGGCGGGTCAACTCAATGAGCGCGCTGACCCACATCACTAGAAGAAAGTCCGTCATGCTCCCAAACTCCCGGTTGCGCTTCTCGCTGCCGCGTTTTCCGTCGGCCACGGTTTTGCCGGATACCGGAAGCGATTCGTGCGGCTGAACCGCAATAGCGGATACGCATATGTCGAGAATTTCGCCGGCGCTTCTCCGCCCAATTCTGCCACTACTCGCGAATTATCGAACACAGTATTCCAAACCAGGTAGGGCCAAAACACTTTCAGTAGCGAAGCGCCGCGGCCGAGATCGTTCTTTTTTCGCGAAAGCCAATTCACAGTGCCGGAAAAAGGAGAGCCGAGAGATGAGACGTACATCGGCTTGCGCCAGCCGCCGTCCCGCGCCAGTGCGTCCGTCAATTCGCGGTAAGTCTGCGACTCAGTCCCCGAGGAAAGGTGATACGTGGCGTGTGCGACGGACTCCTTTTGATGAATCGTGATAATCGCTTTGGCGACGTAGTCCGCAGGAACGATGTCAATACGATCGTCTGGACGAAGCGGCAGCACGGGAAGGCTCGCGAGAACGCTGAACGCTTGCACCATGTCAAACTGCGTGGTTTCCGGCTTACGGCTGTCCCCCAGGACAATCGCGGGACGAAAAATCGTGTGCGGAACGTCGGGAAGCAGCTGGTGCACCATGTGCTCGCAGAATTTCTTGGTGCGGGCGTAGGGATCGTAATCGGAGCGAGCCCAATCAATGGCTTCGTCTTCGCGAACGACTTCATCCTGCCGTGTCCCAGCTACCGCAACCGTCGAAACATGAGAATAACGCCGCAGACCATTGCGATTTTGAACCCGCCGCGCAAGCTGAATGACTTCCAGCGAGCCGCGCAAGTTCACGTTCAGGCATTGCTTCTCGGATTTTCGATTGAGCGACGCCGCACAGTGAATCAACGCATCAGTGGTGTCTACAAGTTTGTGGTATTCATCGTCAGCCAGGCCAAACCTTTCGCTGGTGAGGTCGCCGCGAAAAATTCGCACGCGAGCCGCGATGTGCTCGCGAAATTCCGAGAATTCAAAATGAAGCTGAAGGGATTGCCACAAGCGTTCGTGAGCTTCTTGCTCCGATTTTGCGCGAACCAGCAGGTTGAGCGAATCACGATGTCCTGCGAGCAATCCTGCGGCGATATAGCTGCCCAAATAGCCGGTCGATCCCGTAAGAAAAATCGCCATGGGCTTAGGCGGTCTTCCCTGTTCCGGAGAGTGCACGCGCAGCAATAGAATCCGCGCTCCACTCTAGCTGCCGCGGCTGCCGCGATTCCAGCGGACGGCCTTCCATCAGCGGATAGCACCAGCGGCGCAACGCGGGAATATGCACGTTGATCCAATAGTCCCACCAATCGATGGTCTCGGGATCAAATGCAAACAACTTGCCCTCTTCCGGACTTAGCGCGGCGGACAGGAGCCGCGCGTTTTCGCACTCGAAAACGTGCTCATTATGAAGAATAAAGGGCTCGTACAATTCGATAAGCTTCTCGGCTCGGTTCAGATCCCGTTCGGCTTTTGCCAGCGGCGATTTCTTGAATCGCAAGACTTCCGCAACGCGATTGATGCCGCTAACG
>JACXTT010000430.1_pt1 | contig 70949 bp, 71 predicted proteins | sample 9270951 | NCBI WGS metagenome assembly JACXTT01 (sample SAMN15532306, study PRJNA645909) | rock metagenome | isolation source: weathered quartz diorite | place: Puerto Rico | collected 2017-06-21 | reverse complement strand
CATCCGCGAGCGCCATATCGCCGCAGACGGCGAGACCACGGCCTCGATGGGCGAACAGGCCGCGCGACGCGCCATCGCCGCCGCCGGCGTCGGAATAAAGGACATCGACCTGATCATCGTCGCGACGACCACGGCCGACCAGATTTTCCCCAGCACCGCGTGCCTGCTGCAGGAACGGCTGGGTATTCACGGTTGCGCGGCCTTCGACGTGCAGGCGGTATGCACCGGCTTCGTTTACGCGCTCGGCGTCGCGGACAAATTCATCCGCACCGGTTCGGCGAAATGCGCTCTGGTCGTGGGCAGCGAAACCCTGTCGCGCATCACCGACTGGACCGATCGCACCACCTGCGTGCTGTTCGGCGACGGCGCCGGCGCCGTAATCCTGGCGGCATCCAGCAAGCCCGGGATCGTCTCCTCGCATCTGCACGCCGACGGCCGCTACAAGGATTTGCTCAACGTGCCCGCCGGCATCTCGCGCGGCTACGACAAGGTGGTCAACGGCACCGCCTACATGAAGATGGAAGGCAACGAGGTATTCAAGGTGGCGGTGAACACGCTCGGCCGCATTGTCGACGAGACGCTGGCGGCGAGCCACATGAAGAAATCCGACATCCAGTGGCTGGTTCCGCACCAGGCGAATCACCGCATCATCGCCGCGACCGCGAAGAAACTCGGCATGTCCATGGATCACGTGGTGCTGACGGTGGACCGTCACGGCAACACGTCGGCGGCCTCGATCCCGCTCGCCTTCGACGAGGCGGTGCGCGACGGGCGCATCAAGTCCGGTGACACGGTGCTGATGGAGGCCTTCGGCGGCGGCTTCACTTGGGGTTCGGTATTGTTGAAATACTGACAAATGCGGAATTCGGAATGCGGAATGCGGAATTAAAATCGGATAATCTTTTATTCCGCATTCCGAATTCCGCACTCCGCATTCATGCGCCAAAAGAATCGAAGAAATAATGGACAATTGAAATGTCGTTAGCATTCGTGTTTCCAGGTCAGGGTTCGCACTCGGTCGGCATGATGAACGCGCTGGCTACAGAGTTTCCCGTCGTCAAGCAAACCTTCGGGGAAGCTTCGCAGGCGCTCGGCTACGACTTGTGGCAGGTGGTGGAGCAGGGGCCGGAGGAAAGACTCAATCAAACCGAGGTAACGCAGCCGGCAATGCTGACCGCCGACATCGCCACCTGGCGCGCTTGGCTGGCAAGCAAGGGCCCGCTGCCGCAGATGATGGCCGGTCACAGTCTCGGCGAATATTCCGCCTTGGTGTGCGCCGAAGCGCTGGAATTCAGCGATGCTGTCAAGCTGGTCGCGGACCGCGGGCGCTTCATGCAGGAAGCAGTGCCGATCGGACAGGGCGGCATCGCCGCGATCCTCGGCCTGGACGATGACGCCGTGCGCAAGTTGTGCGAGCAGGCGGCCCAGGGCGAGGTGCTCGACGCGGTCAATTTCAATTCGCCGAACCAGGTGGTGATCGCCGGTGCGGCCGTGGCCGTGGCCCGCGCCGTGGAGCAGTCCAAGGCGGCCGGCGCCAAGCGCGCCGTGGTGCTGCCGATGAGCGTGCCGGCGCACAGCCGGCTGATGCACCCGGCGGCGCTGCGCATGGCCGAGCGGATCAAGAGCGTGAACGTGCGTGCGCCGCGCGTGCCGGTGATTCACAATGTGCATCTGCGGGCGGAGTCCGACCCGGAGGCGATTCGCCAGGCGTTGGTGCGTCAGGTCGAATCCCCGGTGCGCTGGGTGGCGTTGATCGAGAAAATGACCGCCGACGGCGTGGACCGGATGGTAGAATGCGGTCCGGGCAAGGTGCTGGCGGGCCTGAACAAACGCATCATCAAGACATTCGACACGCTGCCGGTGTACGATCCGGCAAGCCTCAAGGAAGCGCTGAACGCTGTCGGAAAAACTGAATAGACAGGACTAACAGGATTTTTCAGGATTTACAGGATTAATTCAAAAATATTTCGGTTTTAATCTTGTTAATCCTGTTTTAATCCTGTGAAATTTTTTTAGGAGCGATGAATGTCATTGCAAGGACAGATTGCACTGGTCACCGGCGCGAGCCGCGGCATCGGCCAGGCCATTGCGCTCGAACTGGGACGGCGGGGGGCGCAGGTGTTCGGCACCGCTACTTCGGCCGACGGCGCGGAAAAAATCACCCAGGTCCTGAAGCAGAATAACGTTGCCGGGAGAGGGGTCGTGCTGGATGTGAACAGCACCGATTCCATTGCCGCGGCCCTGTCGGAGCTGGAAAAATCCGGAGCGACACCGACGATCCTGGTCAACAACGCGGGCATCACGCGCGACAACCTGTTGCTGCGCATGACCGAGGATGAATGGGACACAATCCTCAACACCAACCTCAAGTCGGTGTATCGCATGACCAAGGCCTGCCTGCGCGCCATGACCAAGGCGCGCTGGGGACGCATCATCAGCATCAGCTCGGTCGTGGGCGCGATGGGCAACGCCGGCCAGGCGAACTACGCCGCCGCCAAGGCCGGCCTGATCGGCTTCACCAAGGCGCTGGCGCGCGAGGTGGGCTCACGCAATATCACCGTCAACGCCGTGGCTCCGGGCTTCATCGACACCGACATGACCCGCGCCCTGCCCGATGCGCAGAAGGAAGCGTTGCTCAAGCAGATCCCGCTCGGCCGGCTCGGCCAGGCCGAGGAGATCGCCCAAGCGGTCGCGTTTCTGGCTTCGCCGCAGGCCGGTTATATTACCGGGACGACCCTGCACGTGAATGGCGGAATGTACATGAATTAGACCGAGTATCATGCTGAAATGCATCATTTGTCGGTCGGCTGGACGATTTTGGGCAAATGGTGTTAACTATGCGCCCGCACGAGGGCCGTAAATCAATTTTGGAGGGAAAATCACCCATGAGCAGTGTAGAAGAGCGCGTCAAGAAGATCGTTGTGGAGCAGCTGGGCGTCAACGAAGGCGAGGTCAAGCCCGGAGCTTCCTTTGTGGATGATCTGGGCGCGGATTCCCTGGATACTGTCGAGCTGGTGATGGCGCTGGAAGAGGAATTCGACTGCGAAATTCCCGACGATCAGGCGGAAAAGATCACCACGGTCCAGCAGGCCGTTGATTACATCAATTCCCGTCTGAACTGATTACTCATGAAATAGAGGGGCCGTCACCCGCGCGGGGTGACGGCCTTTCGGCTTTATAAGCGCGACGGAAACGCCGCGCTCACAATGAGGGATTCGTCTTTGAGCAAGCGACGCGTCGTCATTACCGGTCTCGGTATCGTTTCGCCTCTCGGCATTGGTGTCGCGGAAAACTGGCGCAACATCCAGGCCGGCAAGAGCGGCATTACCCGCGTCACCCATTTCGACGCCACCGGCTATCCCTCGACCATCGCCGGCGAGGTCAAGAACTTCGATCCCACCCGGTTCGGCATGACCGAGAAAGAAGCGCGCCGCATGGACCGTTTCATCCAGCTCGGCATGGCCGCCGGCATCGAGGCGGTCAAGGATTCCGGTATTGAAGTGACCGAAACCAACGCCGAGCGCATCGGCGTGCACATCGGCTCCGGCATCGGCGGCGTCGGCACGATTGAAGACACCACCAAGACCGTGCTCGAAAAAGGCCCGCGCCGGGTGTCGCCATTCTACGTTCCCATGAGCATCATCAACATGATCTCGGGCGATCTTTCGGTGATGTATGGTCTCAAGGGTCCGAATCTCGCCATGGTCACCGCCTGCGCCACCGCCACCCACGGCATCGGCGATGCCGGGCGCCTGATCGAATACGGCGACGCCGACGTCATGATCGCCGGCGGCGGCGAAGCCGCGATCACGCCGACCGGCATGGCCGGGTTCGGCAACGCCAAGGCGCTGTCCACGCGCAACGACAGTCCCGAAACCGCGAGCCGTCCGTGGGACAAGGACCGCGACGGTTTCGTGCTCGGCGAGGGCGCGGGCGTGGTGGTGCTCGAGGAATACGAACACGCGAAAAAGCGCGGCGCGAAAATTTATTGCGAACTGGTCGGCTTCGGCATGAGCGGTGACGCTTATCACATGACCAGCCCGCCGGAGAACGGCGAGGGCGCGGCACGCTGCATGCGCAACGCGCTGCGCAACGCCGGGCTCAACCCGGACCAGGTGCAGTACGTCAACGCCCACGGCACTTCCACGCCGCTCGGCGACCGCGCCGAATCGCTCGCGGCCAAGGCCGCGTTCGGCGAGCATGCGAAGAAAATCGCCATGAGTTCGACCAAGTCCATGACCGGTCACCTGCTCGGCGCGGCCGGCGGCATCGAGGCGATTTACACCGTGCTCGCCATACGCGACCAGATCGCGCCGCCGACGATCAATCTCGTGACGCCCGATCCGGAATGCGATCTGGATTACGTGCCGGGCGCGGCGCGCAACATGAAGATCGACGTCGCCATCTCGAACTCCTTCGGTTTCGGCGGCACCAACGGGACGCTGGTGTTCCGCAAGCTGGCGTGAATGCCAACCCGGCCCATACGCTAAATTCCACGACACCGGGATACGTCTGCCGCCTTCTGGCGACGGTTCCCGATCTTGCCGCGCTGCATGCGCGCAATTCCCAACGGTATCCGCACCTGCTCGCGAGCGTCGCGCAAGGCACGCCGCGGGCGCGTTATGACATCCTGTTCGCGTTTCCCGGCGACACGCTGGCGCTGGATTCCAGCCTGCAACTGAGCCGGAACGGACAACCGCAGGGCCGCGGCGATTTTCTGGATGCCTTCGATGCCGAATGGCGGCGACTGTCCGTCACCGCCGCCGGCGACGCTCCGGAGGAGGGGGCGCCGCCGTTTACCGGCGGATGGTTTGTTTATCTCGGCTACGAGCTGGCGGCGCAGATCGAACCCACGGTCGGCGGTATCCGCCATGACGCGGCGTTTCCGGTGGCGTTCGCGACGCGCATGCCGGCCGCGATCATCGTCGACCATCTGAGGCAGCGGGCGCTGCTTGTGTGCGAAACCGAACACGCCGCTGAAATTCTCCCCACGCTCGAGGCCGATGCGCTAACCGCGGCCGTGATGCCCGCCGAGATATTGGAAACGGAGCAGATCGAGGAAGAGGACCCGGCGCGATTTCTCGAACACGTGCGACGGGTTCAGGAATATATCCGCGCCGGGGACGTGTTTCAGGTGAATCTCTCGCGCCGCTGGCGCATTCCCCTGCGTGCGCCGGTCAGTGCGGCATCGCTTTACCGCCGCTTGTGCGCCGCCAACCCGGCACCGTTCGCCGGGCTCATGACCCTGGATCGGGGTCGGGCCGTGATCAGTTCGTCGCCGGAGCGGCTGGTGGAAGTGCGCGGCCGCCGCGTCCGCACGCGTCCCATCGCCGGCACTTATCCGCGCAGCCAGGACGCCGAACAGGATCTTGCCCTGTCGCGTGATTTGTTGCGCCACCCCAAGGAGCGCGCCGAGCACGTGATGCTCATCGACCTGGAACGCAACGACCTCGGCCGGGTGTGCCGCACCGGTTCGGTGGGCGTGAAGGAGTTCATGACGCTCGAATCCTACCGGCACGTGCATCACATCGTTTCCGAAGTCAATGGCGAGCTGCGCGCGGAAATTTCACCGGCGCAGGTGTTGCGTGCGGTGTTTCCCGGCGGCACCATCACCGGCTGCCCCAAGGTACGTTGCATGCAGATCATCGCCGCGCTGGAGCAGGCGCCGCGCGCGGCGTACACCGGGTCCATGGGATATGTGAACCGCGACGGCAGTCTCGACTTGAACATCCTGATCCGTACCATCATCCAGAACGGTCACGAAATCACTTTGCGCGCCGGCGCCGGCATCGTGGCCGATTCGATTCCGGAGCGGGAGTTGGCCGAGACCCGCGCCAAGGCGAAGGGCATGCTTGCGGCTCTAGGTGCCGCGCGATGAACACACTGGTCAACGGCATTCCGGGCGAAAGCGTCTCGGTGCGTGACCGCGGATTTCAATATGGCGACGGCCTGTTTGAAACCCTGGCGGTGGTGAACGGCGTCCCGTTGTTGTGGGACCGGCATATGCAGCGCCTGTCGCGTGGTGCCGCCAGACTGGGGATCGACGCGCCTGATATTCATTTGTTGTATCAGGAGTCCGAACAAGTATGCCGCAACGCCGCGCGAGGGGTGTTGAAGATCATTGTCACACGCGGGCCATCCGGTCGTGGTTACGCGCCAGGCCGGGAAGCCTTGCCGACACGCACCGTCAGTCTGTTACCCTGGCCGGATTATCCGGCGGTGCATCGCTCACATGGCGTGACCGTGCAATTCTGCCGTACCATGATCGCGCGCAACCGCGCCACGGCCGGCATCAAGCATCTCAACCGGCTCGAACAGGTGCTGGCGCGCGCAGAACTGGACGAAAGCTGCGCCGAGGGACTGATGCGCGATGAATGGGGACAGGTGATCGAGGGGACGATGACGAATCTGTTTATCGTGTCACGCGACGTCTTGCTCACGCCGGATCTGGCTCACAGCGGCGTCCAAGGCGTCATGCGCGGGCTGGTATTGGAGCGCGCCGCGGCACTGGCGGTCGAAACGCGCGTGACCGGAATCAAGTCAGACGATATCCTGCAGGCGGACGAAGTGTTCCTTACCAACAGTCTGATTGGCCTGTGGCCGGTACGGCAGCTCGAATCGAAGGCCTACCCGCCGGGCCGCATGACGCAACGAATCCGGGAGGCCGTTGGCGATGCCATCGTCGCTGATTAGGACAATCGCGGTTTTGCTGGTGATCTCCGCAACGGCCACCGGCTATCTGCTATGGTCCTGGTACCATCCGCTCAAGCCCGGTACGGACATTTACGAAGTGAAGCCGGGCATGTCGCTGCACGCGTTTGCGCGCGATCTCAGCAACCGCCATGTGTTGCTGGAAAGTCATTCTTTCGTGTGGCTGGCGTATTTGACCGGACATCCGCGCGATCTGAAAACCGGCGAATACCGTTTTCGCAACGGCATGACGGCGCGGGAACTGCTGGACCAGATTGTTGCGGGGCGCGTCATCGAGTATCCCGTGGTGCTGGTGGAAGGCTGGACCTTCCGGGAATTTCGCGAGGCGCTTGAGACGGCGCCAAAACTGACGCACCTGACCGCGGGTATGCCGACGCGTGCGATCATGGAGCGGCTGGGACACAAAGGCGAGCATCCGGAGGGACGTTTCTTTCCCGACACGTATTATTATTCCTCCGGCCAAACCGATCTCATGGTCCTGGCCAATGCCTACGAAAAAATGCAGAAGCTGTTGCAGCAGGAATGGGAGCGGCGCGATGACAACCTGCCGTTCAAGGACGTCTACGAAGCGCTGACGCTGGCATCGATCGTGGAAAAGGAAACCGGGCGTGCCGACGAGCGCCGGCTGATTGCCGGCGTATTCGTCAATCGCCTGCGTCATGGCATGCGACTGCAGACGGACCCGACCGTGATCTATGGATTGGGAGAATCGTTCGACGGCAACCTGCGGCTCCGGGACCTGCGCCGCGATACGCCTTATAATACCTACACCCGCGCCGGGCTGCCGCCGACGCCGGTGGCCATGCCCGGAAAGGATTCGCTGCAGGCGGTGATGCATCCGGTGGTCAACGGCGCGTTGTATTTTGTCGCGCGCGGTGACGGCAGCCATGAATTTTCCGCGACCCTGGAGGAGCACAACAAGGCCGTGACCAAATTTCAGCTGAAAGGCAGAGCGCGTCCCGTGCCGGCTTCCGGCGTGCGCGGCGCGATGCCTGCCGCGAAAACCGCCCGGTAATATCGCCATGCCGCGAGCAATGTTCATCACGCTGGAGGGCGGGGAGGGCGCCGGCAAGAGCACCAACCTGGAATTCGTCCGGCAATGGCTGCAACACGCCGGCCACGACGTCGTGGTCACGCGCGAGCCGGGCGGCACCGAGCTTGGCGAACGCGTGCGCGACATCCTGCTGCACCGTCGCGAGCTGCCAATCTCCGCCGAGAGCGAAATGCTTCTGATGTTCGCCGCGCGTGCCGAGCATATCGCCAGGGTGATCCGCCCGGCGCTGGCCGCGGGCAAGACCGTATTGTGTGATCGTTTCACCGACGCCACTTACGCTTACCAGGGCGGCGGCCGCGGGATTGCGGCGGAACGCATCGCGGAAATCGAAACCTGGGTTCAGGGCGATTTGCGCCCCGATCTCACCCTGCTGTTCGACCTTCCGGTGGAGGCCGGACGCCAGCGCGCCGGGCAGCGCAGCGAGCCCGACCGTTTCGAGCAGGAGAGCGACGATTTTTTTGCACGGGTTCGCGCGACTTATCTGGCGCGCGCGAAGCGCGAACCCGGGCGCATGCGCGTGATCGATGCCAGCCAGAGCCGGGATGATGTGGGACGGCAAATCGTCGCGGTGTTGCAGGAGGTCGCGAGTGGCCGTGGATAATCTCACGCCGGTTGGCGCGATGCCGGAACGTTATCCGTGGCATGAGTCTTTGTGGTCCACGCTCGAGCGGCAGTTCGAGCGCCTGCCGCACGGCCTGCTGTTGCACGGCCGGCCTGGCCTCGGCAAGCATGACTTTGCCGTGCAGCTGGCGCAGGCGCTCCTGTGCGCCGAGCCACGACAGGGCAGTGCCTGCGGTCATTGCCAGTCCTGCCAGTTGTTCCTGTCCGGCACCCATCCGGACTTTCACGTGATTCGGCCGGAAGCGGTGGCCGAATCCGCCGACGATCTGTGCAGCCGCTACGCGGTCCGGTATCCTGCGAGCGACAAAAAACGCGAGCGTGCGAGCGGCGACATCACCATTTATCAGATACGCTGCCTGATCGAGGATGCCCAGAGCCGGCCTTTCATCGGTCGCCGGAAAATATTGCTCCTGAGTCCGGCCGAGGCCATGAATATCAACGCGGCGAACAGCCTCCTCAAGCTGCTCGAAGAACCCCCTTTGGGCAGCATGCTGCTCCTGGTCACGAGCCACCCCGCGCGGCTGCCGGCCACAATCCGCAGCCGTTGCAGTGCCATTCTGTTCAAGGCGCCGACGCGCGACGCTGGGCTGGCCTGGCTGGCATCGCGTACCGACGGGAATAGTGCAGAGTCTGCCGGCCTTCTGGAACTGGCCGGGGGAGCACCGTTACTGGCGAAATCCCTGCTGCACGAGGGATACACCGAAGTTCGCAGCAGCCTGCTCAAGGACCTGGATGATTTGCGCACGGGACGCGAGGAACCGGTGGCCTGTGCGACCCGCTGGAAAACCGTGGGAGCAAAGCCGTGCCTGAATTTGCTGCACGGTTTCCTGACGGAACTGATCAAGGACGGCTTGGGGGCACTCGATCCGGCCCGGGCGATGCCGGAAATTCTGGCGCATCGGAAACAGGGAAAAAATAAATATAAAGTCAGTGAGTTATATAAATTTATTGATGTTATTCATGAGTATCAGCGGTTGCTGGACGGACCGCTGGACGAACTTTTGTTATTGGAAGATGTTTTGATACGCTGGGTCCGATTGAGCCGTCTACAATAAAGTATGCAACAGTCCCTTATGAACGACAAAACCATTCCGCCCATGCCCACCGGCGCCGCCAAACCGATGAAAGCCGTACCCATGGCCGCCCGACCGGGGGTACTGTCCCTGACCATCAAGGACAAGAACGCTCTCTACGCCGCCTACATGCCGTTCGTGAAGGGCGGCGGGATCTTCGTCCCCAGCAGCCGGCCGTACAAGCTCGGGGAAGAAGTGTTCATGCTGCTGACGCTCATGGACAGCAAGGAAAAAATTCCGGTGGCCGGTCACGTGATCTGGGTCACGCCGCCGGGCGCCCAAGGCAGCCGCACGTCCGGCATCGGCATCCAGTTCAGCGAGAAGGATTCGGGCATCGCGCGCAACAAGATCGAGGGCATCCTCGCCGGTGCGCTCAACTCCGACCGGCTCACGCACACGATGTAACGTGAAGCGATCTCAAAAATACTCTACCATCGGGCTGCTTGAGGTTGTTACAAGAACGAACGGTATTGTGGCACCATAACGCGATCAATTTTTGAGATCGCTTCGTGACGCCGCTCGTTGACTCCCACTGTCATCTTAATTTCGAACCTCTAAACGCCGGCCTGGAAGACGTCCTCCAGCGCGCCCGGGACAACGGGGTCGGCCACATGCTGTGCGTGTCGGTCACGCTGGAAACTTTTCCCGAGATCCGCGCGCTGGCGCACGATCGTTCGAATGTGTTCGCATCCGTCGGCGTGCATCCCAACGAAACCGAAGGGCACGAGCCCTCGGTCGATGATCTCGTCGATCTGGCGAAGGACGAACGAGTGGTGGCCATCGGCGAGACCGGACTCGATTACTACCGCAGTCACGGCGACATGGACTGGCAACAGGAGCGGTTCCGCCGCCACATCCGCGCCGCGAGACAATCCGGCAAGCCGTTGATCATTCACACCCGCGAAGCCGCCGACGACACTCTGCGCATCATGCGCGAAGAGAGCGCGGCCGACATTGGCGGCGTGATGCACTGCTTCACCGAGAGCTGGGAAGTCGCGCGCGCCGCGCTCGATATCAATTTCCACGTTTCTTTCTCCGGGATCGTCACTTTCCGCAATGCCGACGCGCTGCGTGAAGTCGCGAAGCAGATACCGGAAGATCGCCTGTTGATCGAAACCGACGCGCCATACCTGGCACCGGTACCGTTTCGCGGCAAAACCAACGAGCCGGCGTTCGTGCGCCATGTCGCGGAATGCATCGCCAACGTGCGTCAGTCCGACATGGATTCCATCGCCGGCGTCACCACGCGTAATTTCTTTTCCTTGTTCCGTCACGCCGTGCCTGTCGGCGAAGCGGACGCTACTTGAGGCGAGACAATTTTTCCCCGCTGTTACCAGGCACCGCAATTTGATCGACGCGGAGTAATCCGCTACATTGAGTCGTCGATACGATTCCGTCGTTACCGCGACGGACGTCAAGGAGATCCTGCATGACGACCACTCACGCCGGCGAGAGCAGACAAGTCTTGTACGGCGTCAGCCCGCTCACCGACCACGACGTCTATCTGTTCCGTCAGGGACGGCATTTCCGTCTCTACGAAAAACTCGGCGCGCATGTCATGGTCGCCAACGACGTCAGCGGCGCGCACTTCGCGGTGTGGGCGCCGAACGCACGCGCCATGTCGGTGATCGGCGATTTCAACGGTTGGCGACCGGGCGTTCATTCGCTGCATTCGCGCGCGGACGGTTGCGGCATCTGGGAAGGCTTCATTCCCGGTGTCGCCGCGGGCACGCATTACAAGTATCACCTGACGTCGCAAAACGGCCATTACCAGGTGGAGAAGGCCGACCCGTTCGCGTTGCGCTCCGAAATTCCTCCGCGCACCGCGTCGATCGTGTGGGAGCTCGAATACGACTGGAGCGATTCGTTGTGGATGCAGCAGCGCGCGCAGGCGAACGCGCTCCATGCGCCGATGTCGATCTACGAGACGCATCTCGGTTCGTGGCGGCGCGTGCCGGAGGAGGGCAACCGCTCGCTGAGTTACCGTGAGCTCGCCGACCAGCTCGCGAAATACGTGCGCGAGATGAACTTTACCCACATCGAGTTGCTCCCGGTGACGGAACACCCGTTTTACGGTTCCTGGGGTTATCAGACCACGGGCTATTTCGCGCCGTCGGCGCGCTATGGCACGCCCCAGGATTTCATGCATTTGGTCGACCGTTTACATCAGAACGGCATCGGCGTGATTCTCGACTGGGTGCCGTCGCACTTTCCGACCGACGAGCACGGGCTGGTGTATTTCGACGGAACCTACCTGTTCGAGCACGCCGATCCCAAGCGCGGCTATCACCCGGAATGGAGCTCGAGCATCTTCAATTACGGGCGTCACGAAGTCCGCTCGATCCTGATATCAAGCGCGCTGTTCTGGCTCGACAAGTACCACGCCGACGGCCTGCGGGTCGATGCCGTGGCATCCATGCTGTATCTGGACTACGCGCGCCAGCCCGGCGAATGGATTCCCAATGAGCACGGCGGCAAGGAGGATATCGAGGCGGTGCAGTTTCTGCGTGACCTGAACGAGGCGGTGTACCGGGACCATCCGGACACGCAGATGATCGCCGAGGAATCCACCGCCTGGCCGATGGTGTCACGACCGACCTGGCTCGGCGGCCTGGGTTTCGGCATGAAGTGGAACATGGGCTGGATGCACGACACGCTCAATTATTTTTCACGTGACCCGATCTTCCGCAAATACCACCACGATCAGCTCACTTTCAGCATCTGGTACGCGTTCAACGAAAATTTCGTGCTGCCGTTCTCGCACGATGAGGTGGTGCACGGCAAGGGATCACTGCTGGCGCGCATGCCGGGCGACGACTGGCAGAAATTCGCCAACCTGCGCCTGCTGTTCGGCTACATGTACGCGCATCCCGGCAAGAAACTGCTGTTTATGGGCGGTGAATTCGGCCAGTGGCGCGAGTGGAACCATGACCAGAGCCTCGACTGGCACCTGCTGGAACACGCGCCGCATCAGGGCGTCCAGCGCTGGATTCTCGACCTGAACCGTTATTACCGCTCCGAATCGGCGCTATTCCGGCACGATTTCGACGCCGGCGGGTTTGAATGGGTGGATCTGCACGACTGGGAACAAAGCGTCGTCAGCTTCCTGCGCAAGGGCGACGATCCGGATGAGATCATTCTTGTCGTTTGCAACTTCACGCCCGTACCGCATACCCATTATCGTGTCGGTGTCCCCCGCGGCGGATTCTGGCGCGAGGCACTGAACAGCGATGCCTCGATCTACGGCGGCAGTGGGCAGGGCAATCTCGGCGGGGTCGAGACCGATTCAGTGCCGGTACACGGCAGGTCTCATTCGCTGTCCCTGAACTTGCCGCCATTGGGCGTGATCTATCTCACTGCTCCGTCCGTACACGACAAGTGATAACCTTTTTCTTTTAAAAACAATGTCAGAATGTTTTTAGCTGATGTTTTATCTGAAACATTTTTCATGGTGAACTTGAGCAGTACCAAAGAGAGGGACACTTAACAAAACCCATGAAAACTGGCCTGCATAAATACAGGGCGTAATTCAATACTGCGTATAATGTATATTATGTAAAATAATAAAAGGAGCTTAGCTGCCTATATGTTCGAGCATCGTCATGAAGCCCTGCTCCCGTACCCCGTCTTCATCCGGCGCGTCATTAGGCATGTTGGCGCCGCCGGCCTGATTGTCGTGGCGTCACTGGGCATGGGAACCTGGGGATATCATGCGCTGGAGAATCTGTCGTGGGTGGATGCACTCCTCAATGCATCCATGATCCTGGGCGGCATGGGCCCGGTGGATACGCTGCATACGACAGTCGGAAAGCTGTTTGCTTCGGCTTACGCGCTGTTCAGCGGGATCGTAGTTCTGGCCACGTCCGGGGTTTTGCTGGCGCCGTTCCTGCATCGCTTGATGCACCGGTTTCATCTCGAATCGAGGTAATTCCAGTCCGATTTGCCATGGCCTGTCAGTGTGCCGTGCCCAGATAGGCTGACCTGACCGCCGGATCATCCTTCAGTTGCTCGGTGGGACCGCGCACGGCGATGTTGCCGTTTTCCAGCACGTAACCGTAATCGGCGACGTCGAGGGCGGCCGAGGCAAACTGTTCCACCAGGAGCATGGTGATTCCTCGTGCCTTCAGGCGACGGATGGTCCGGAAGACTTCCTCGACCAGCAGCGGAGCCAGCCCCATCGAGGGTTCGTCCAGAAGCAGTACGTCGGGATTGAGCATCAACGCCCGCCCCATGGCCAGCATCTGCTGTTCTCCGCCGGACAGGGTGCCGGCGAGCGCCTGGCGACGCTCGCGCAGGCGCGGGAACAACTCGAACACGCGCTCCAGATCGCCGTTGACGTCGCCACGGGGTCGCCCGAAGGTCAGCCGGGGGAAGGCGCCCATGAGCAGGTTGTCGACGACCGACAGCTGCGAAAATACACGTCTGCCTTCCGGCGAGTGGGCCAGGCCGGCGCGGGTGATTCGGTAAGACGGTTGCCCGGTAATGTCGCGACCATTCAGTTCGATCGCCCCGCTGACTGGTTTGATCATGCCGGAAATGGCGCGCATGGTGGTAGTTTTGCCGGCGCCATTCGAGCCGATCAGCGTCACCACCCTGCCCCGCGGAACCTCGATCGAAATACCGTGCAATACCTGCACTTTTCCGTATGAGGCGACGAGATTTTTGACGGTCAGCATCAGCACACTCCGTTCAATTGACGATCCCGCTTCCCAGATAGGCCTCGACGACCTTGGGATTGGCCTGGATCTCAACGGGCGTGCCTTCGGCGATTTTTTGCCCGAAATCGAGAACCGAAACGACGTCACAGATGGACATGACCACGTCCATGTGATGTTCGATCAGAATCACGGTAATACCGTGATCGCGTATTTTCTGGACGATGCCGATAAGTTCCCGAATGTCCGGCGCGGTGAGACCCGCTGCCGGTTCGTCGAGGAGCAACAGGCCGGGATTGAGCGCCAGCGCGCGTGCGATTTCAAGCAGGCGCTGCTTGCCATAGGGAAGATTGCGCGCCTCCTCGTTGCCCAGGCCGGCGAGCCCGACAAATTGCAGAAGGCTCGCGGCTCGTACCCGTGCTTCCTGTTCCTGTTGCCGGTAACGCCGATTACGCAACATGACGTCCAGCAGGTTGCACTGAAACGTATGATGCAGACCCACCAGCACGTTTTCGAGCGCCGTCATTTCCCCGAACAGTTGTACGTTCTGGAACGTTCGGGCAATGCCCATGCCGGCGATGGCGGACGAGGACATGCCGGAAATGACCCGGCCATTGAATGAGAGTTCGCCGGCGGTCGGTTGGTAAATGGCGGTGAGCACGTTCATCAGGGTGCTTTTGCCGGAACCGTTTGGCCCGATCAGGCCGTGGATCGCGCCCTTCCTGATCCGCAGGTTAACCTTGTCCAGGGCTTTGATCCCGCCGAATTGCATGACGATATTGCTGGCCTCGAGCTGGTCCCCCGTCGATCCAGGCGTCGTCGGCGAGATCGCCCACACATGTTCCTTGTCGCCATGCTCCTGGATGATTTCATGACGAGGTATCCACCGTGGACGGTACTGCCGGAGAACAGACCGCAGAAACCCCATGATGCCGTCCGGCAGGTAGTACACGACGAACAGAATCATCAATCCAAAAATGGTCAGGCGATATTCCGTGATGTCGCTGATCTCATAGCTCATGACCAGCAACGAGACGATGAGCAGCAGCGGTATCGGGAACTGACGCCATGTGTGTGTCTTTTGCATCAGTGCTGCCGAGGCATAAACCAGCGTGACCGCAACAATGACCAGCATGGTCCATCGGAACAGCTCGATGTCGCTCAGCAGGTTGGGCAACATCACGATGATGATTGATCCGAGGATGGCGCCGGCGCGGGTCTTGCGTCCGCCCAGGATAACCGCCAGCAGGAATAATATGGTCAACTCGAAAGAATAGGTGTTGGGAGATATATATTCCTCGGAGTATGTGAACAACGCCCCCGCCAGTCCCGCCAACGCGGCGCTCATGGTGAAAGCGATCACTTTGTAACGATAAACGCTGACCGTCATGCAATCGGAAGCGACCGGGCTGTCGCGCAATGCCTCGAATGCCCGGCCCAGATGGGATTTGAGGATGCGGTGCACGACGACGATGGTCAGCGCCAGGGCCACCAGCACGATGTAGTAGTAATCCGACGCGGTCACATGGTGGCCGAAGAAAACCGGCTTGCGCAGCGAAATTCCCATCGGTCCGTTCGTCAAAAAAGTCATTTCGTTGATGAAAATTTCAACGATGGTGCCGAACGCCAGCGTCACCATCGCCAGATACGGTCCGTTTACCCGCAACGCCGGCAAAGCCAGGATCAGGCCGAATAGCGCGCTCACGGCGATGCTCGCGGGGACGGCCAGGAAAAAAGGGATGCTTGCCTTCAGCGTCAGGACACCCGCCGTGTAGGCGCCGACGCCAAACAGCGCCGCATGGCCGAGCGAGACCTCGCCGATGTAACCCACGACGATGTCCAGGCCCAGCAGAAGGATGCCGTAGATGCCGATGATGACCAGCAAGTGAATGTAATACGGATTGTGCAGAATTTGCGGCACGATCAGCAGTCCGGCCAGCGCGGCTGCCACGAGCATTTTTTTCGGGGAAGCCATCAGACTTTCTTGATCGCCGTTTTACCGAACAGGCCCGCGGGCTTGACCGCCAGCACCAGCAGCAACAGCAACAGGCCCGGCACATCCTTGTACCCGGTCGAGATGTAATAACCGGTCGTGGTCTCGGCGACGCCGAGGATCATCCCGCCCACCAGCGCACCGACACCGCTGCTCAAACCACCGATAATGGCCACGGCGAATGCCTTGAGACCGAGCACGGCGCCCATGGTGGCGCCCGTCAGCGTGAGCGGCGCCACCAGCACGCCGGCGAATGCCGCCGTCATGGAGCTCATGGCGTACGAGAAGGTAATGACAAGGCCGGTATTGACGCCCATGAGTCCGGCCACGTCACGATCGCCCGCGGTGGCCACGACCGCCTTGCCGTAAATGGATTTACGATTGAATGTTTCCACCGCCAGCATCATGATGACGGCGCCAACCACCACCAGGAATTCCATCGGCATCACGTTCACGCCCATGAACGTCACCGGCGTTTCCGGGAGCGGCGACGGAAACTTGAGGTCATCCCTGCCCCAGATATTTTCCGCGCTGTTCTTGAAAATAATGCCCAGCGAGATGGTCGTCATGATCCAGCCGAATTCCGATTTCGTCTTCAGGGCCGGTAATACGCCGATGCGTTCGACCAGGATACCCTGCAGAAAACCGAAGACGAGCACCAAAGGCAGCATGGTCCAATAACTCATGTGTCCGACCAGGGTCAGGCCGAACAGCGCGCCCAGCATCAAGGCTTCTCCCTGCCCGAAATTGAGCGTGCGCGACGTGGCAAACGTTAATTGATAGCCGAACGCGATAACGGCGTAGATCATCCCGAGCGCCACGCCGCTCACAACCAACTGCAGCAGGATTTGCACCTGTATTCCTCCGGCAAAAACGTATACCGGTTTCCCGGTATACGTCGAGACATCGAATCAGTTTCAGCGCCGGTTGTTATTTTTTTCTTTCTTTGTCGGAGGCCTTTATTTTTGAAGCAGCGCCTCTTTTTTTGTCTTCGGGATGAGCGTAGACGACATGACCGGCGTGCACTTCTCCCATCACGGGCATGCCGGGCTCAATGGCTTCATGATCGTCGTGGCTGTAAGGATGATCGTACGTGGTGATCACGCCGTCCACTTTTTCGCGCAGGTTTTCCAGCGCTTCGCGGATTTTCACGCCATCGGTGCTGCCGGCCTGTTTGATCGCGGCCGCCAGCAGGTACATGGAGTCATAACCCTGCGCCGCCGAGACCGGCGACGGGATGCGATCGACATGGTAGGCCTTCTGGTAGGCGGCAATGAATGCCTTGCGTTTCGGCGTATTCGGCTCCTGGATGAAGGTCTGCGGCATGAGCGCGCCCTCGCCGTTCGGTCCCGCGTTGTCGATGAAATTGCTCATCGACAGTGTCCAGCTGCCGATCATCGGCACCTTCCAGTTCAGTTTCGACATGCCATTGGCGATCTGCGCCAGCTCCGGTCCGATGCCGTAGGTCAGTATCACCTGGGCGCCGGCTTCCTTGGCGCGCAACAGTTGCGCGGTCATGTCGACGTCCTTGATGTTGAATTTTTCAACGGCCACCGGTTGTATGTTCATCTTCGCCAGGGCCTTTTCCAGATCTTCGCGGCCCAGTTGTCCGTAATTCGTCGAGTCGGCGAGGATCGCCACCTTCTTGAAACCGCGCTTTACCACCGCCTCCTCCGCGATCATGGCCGACTGGATCGTGTCATTCGCCGAGGTGCGGAAGATGTAGTTGTCCGGAAATTCCGGCGGCAGGAACTGCCTGGTCACGATCGAACCGGTGGCCACGTTGTTGATAACCGGGATCCTGGCCTCTTCGTAGAAGCGTTGCGACGCGAGTGACACGCCGGTATTGATATAGCCGAGGGTTGCCACGACATGTTCCTTGTCGATCAATTCCTGGCTGACCTGCACGCCGCGTTCGTTCTTGGCCTCGTCATCACGCTCAACAAGCTGGATCGGACGACCCAGGACCCCTCCTTTCCGGTTGATTTCATCCGCGGCGAGTTTCACGCCGTCGCGCATGCTCGTGCCCATGGGCGATGAACCTCCGGTGTATGGGCCCGACAGGCCGATCTTGATCGGCTCCGCGGCGCCGGCAACGGCAGAAATGCCTGCAATCATCGTGGCGATGACGACTCTAGTTAGAATGCGCATTGATCATTAATCTCCTGGTCACAGGGTATCGGCATGGTGGATTGAATGTTTTATCCGCAGCAAAAACGGTGAATATCGCGTCGACTTCACCCTACTCCAAGCATGGAAGTTCTTTCTTAAGATATCCTTAAGATTTTCAGAAGATGAAAAACAAATAACGAGATCAGCTGTCAGGCTGAGCGCGCATCTCAGGGGAATCAGACAGATTCGGGGAAGGCAGATTGAATCAGACAAAGTTCAAAAGTCATGTCTGACAGACGGTCGTCTTCGAAAAATGCTTAACGCGTTAATCGCGCGCGGAGTGTCTTCACCCTGTTTGCCAGGTTCTTCCGGTTCGCGTCCGGCACGTCCTTCAGCGCCAGTACCCGCTCGGGATAATCCTTGGTTGCTTTCAGGAGTTCCTGCAGCATGTCCGCCGCCACGGCACGGGAAAGGCCGAAGGATTCACCCACGCGGGCGACACTGTAGCCAAGAGACTGTTTCTCGTCGATGTAAAACGGCAGCGCCGAGACTAGATCATGCCGATCCCAGGCGCGCATCGGCGTCGGATCGAATACCGGCGCCACCCGGACTTTTTCCGGACCGCCGAGGAACGCCAGGTTTTCCAGGTGCAGGTCGCCGTTGCCGGTGAGCAGTGCCATCACGAACCGCCGGTAGACCTCGAGGCGTGCCGCGGCGGCATCGATCGGGGCGATTTCCGCCAATTTCAGCAGCATCAGGCCCACGCCTTCGACCTCGGCATCGGTCATCGTGCGCACCTGCTGCTGGCCGGTGGCATACACCGAAAAAAAGCTTTCCATCGCGAGCGGCGCACCCGTTGGCGTGCGGTCGAAGCGTTCCACGGCCAGCACCGACAGGCCGTCGATCGTGGTGCGCCAGTGACGCGGAACCTCGAAACCCAGTTCACGGTGCAGGTCGAGACATAACGCCTCCAGCGCGGCGAGGCCGCGATATGGCGGATCCTCGACCTTCATCACCACGTCGGTGTAGGCCATGCCGTCGATTTTGCGCGCACCGGGCTCGGCCAGCGTGCCGTCCCAGCGGTCCTTGTCGGGGATCGACACCAGCAACTTGGGAATCTGGCCTCCGACCGAGGGCGTGGGTCCGATCAGGCGCATGATATCCAGCGCCTCCTGGCTGAAATCCTGGCTCGTGCCCTCCTTCAGCATGTGCCAGAACTCGGAGCGTGACCCTACCCGTTTTTTCGGTTCACCGGTGTCGGCGTAGGCCTCCAGCGCTACGCGGTCGTCTGGAAACACGTCAATGTGTCCTATGCCGTTATGACCGGTGAGCATCAATAATTCCCATTCCGTTTCAAAACCTTGTGCCGGAGGGTTCGAGCGTTTTGCGAGCAGGCTGGTGTAGAGGCGGCGTTGAATATTGTTGGCATTGCGGCCTGGAATCAGCGCCATCAGCCGCGGCAACAGCGGCAGAATTTCCGTGGACGCATGTACGAACGGCCGCTCGCGCCACAGCAATGGCGGCAACAGCAGCGACAGGCCGGCGGTGTCAGTCTGCGCGAGGAATTCCGGTACGTAGGAAAAACGCATCTCGCGGCCGGTGGCCACGAGTTGACCCATCTTGCGGGGCGCGGAGCCGGTACGGGCCCACACCACCGCATAGCGATCGGTCATGAGAAAAAGCGGCCTTGCTGTATGCGCACGAGCTGGTCGTCGTCCGGCACCACGGCGAGCTTCAAGCCGACTACCTTCGCCAGCCGGTCGACGAGAGCAAAATCCGCCGTGCCGCGGCTTTTCATGCGGCTCAGGGTCTCGGGTCGCACCCCGGCCAGCCGGGCCAATTCCTTTTCCTTGAGTTTGCGCGACTCGGCGGCAGCCAGGATGGCATTCAGCGTGGACCGGACTGAGTCAGTATTGCTTTGAGGCTTAATATTGATCATATGATCAATATAAATCATATATTGATCTATATGTCAATTTAATTATAAAAATGACTATAAAGTCAATATTTTGAATTCATCAAGAAATAATTAACTTTTATATTTTATTTCATATAGTTATAAATATATTCTTATTATAAACATGAGATAAAAATTGCCATTCATATCTCCTGTTCATGCCCTACCTTGGCGGGCCACCAATATATTCCCGCCCGGCAACGTGATATCACGATGCCGATCAATCCAATAAGCCAAGACCAGTGAAAGCGCCGTGCCAAGGATGTCGCCGATCACGATCGCCATGACGTTGGGCGGTGGCGGACCGAAGGTGGCGGCAGCGTAACTCACGACCAGCAGCGCAACCAGGCCCCACAAGGCCCAACGGCCGATCCGGTCACGGGAGCGCGTCGACGACAGGTACAGCCACAGGCCGGCGGCGAACAGCAGGCCCTCCACCACCAGGGTCCCGGCCACGGAGTCCCACAGGCCCAGGCCGAGACGCAGATCCATCCCGGGCGCGAGCGGCAGGTCCGGACGGTGCACGATCAGGTCGAGAAACCAGTGGCTCGCGACCGCCAGCCCCAGCCACAACGCACCGCGTGCCGAACCGCCGCGCCAGCGGTACACGCCGGCGAACAGCGCCGCCCAGACGAGCGTCGTTGCGAGGCTGTGCGAATACGGATAGGAAACGAAATCGAAGGGGCTGACCGCCATGGTGCCGGGGACGATTCTCACCTCCTCGGCTCCCGTCGTCACCAGCACCGGCCACACCACGTCGAGGAAACACGCGGCGACGATCGCCGTGCCCAGTTTCACTTCCGGCGCGGCGCGCTTGAGGCCGAAAGCGACAGCGAAGTGACCGATGAACATGCCGGTTCCTTATTGCGCGTAGTCGATGGTGAGGCCCTGCCGGAGCAATTCGGGCCGGCGCACGGCGTTGTATTTCGAGAAGCTGTCATATTGTTTGTAGTGCCGGCCGCTGATGTAGCGCAGCATTTCCTTGAAATGAAAGTGATAGAACATGCCGTCGATGCGCGCCCTTTCCCGGCCTTCATTGAACAGCACGATGCCCGGACGATAGCTCAATTTGAGCTGCTCCGCCCAGCGCTTCGGCGTGGTTGGTTTCCCCCGGATATCGATGATCGGCTGGTCCGAATCGGCATCGAGCCGGACGACGAGAAACTTGGCCAGCTCCGGCGCCACCTCCGGATGTCTCAGTACCTTGTCGTGAAATTCATCGCAATCCGCGCAATGACTGTCTTCGAAAATCACGGCCAGCGGTTTATGGTAATGCTTGAAATTCGAAACTGTTTGAAACATCGGCTCGTCGCGTAACCGGTATGGCTCCTGTTTCTGCTCCGCGATAAAACTCGTCAGCGATTCGTGGCGATAGGCTTTTTGCTGAACGTATTCGAGCGAGTAGCGCAGGGTTTGCCGCTTGCGGAATCCGTCCAGGCGCAGCACGATGCGGCGCTCGGGATCGATGAACATGATCGTCGGGGTGGCATACACTTTGAGCACCTGCACCAGGATCGCTTCCGTGTACGTCTTGCCGTCGATCCACTCGACGGTCCGATCGCCGCGGATATTCAGTGCCACGACGTCGAAATGCTTCTCGGTGAACTCCTTGACGTCGCCCTCGCGAAAATTCTCGTCCAGCGTGCGCGAGCAATAGGGACATTCATCGAGATGAAAGAAAATCATCAGCTGCCGTCCGTTGGCGCCGGATTCTTTCAGGTCCTCTCCGATATCGAGAAAGCTGACCTTGAACCACGACGGCAGATCGTAACGCTGCCCGCCGGTGATCTTGCCGGGCGTCGGCTCCGTGGCCATGACGGGAGCATTGGCGAAACACCATGCCAGCATCAGCGAAGCCAGCCATCGTCCCATGCGATGATCCTCGAGACCCGGATAACCAGACGGGATCAGAACTTCCCCAGATAATCCTTCTTGCCGACCTCAACGCCGTTATGACGCAGAATGTCGTAGGCGGTGGTGACGTGAAAATACAAATTGGGCAAAGCGCGATTCAGCAGGAATGTCAGTCCGTCGAGCGTGAGCGTATCGTCGCGGACCTTGAGCGTGACCGCCCTGTTTTCCGAGCCGTCGATCTGCCCGGGTTTGAAAGTGTCGAGATAGGCGATCGTCTTGCGAATACGCGCGATCAGCTCAGGAAACGTCGTTTCAGTATCCTCGTATTTCGGCGGCTCCATCCCCGCCAGCCGCGCCGCCCCGCCCTTGGCCGTGTCCGAGGCGATCTGGACCTGGCGTGAGAGCGGGAACATGTCAGGGTACAGGCGGCTGTTGATCAAGACCGCGGGCTCGATCTTTTTGGCTTCGGCATGAGCCGCCGCTTTCTCCAGAATCGCGATGAGATTGCTCAGCATGCGGACGAAAACCGGCACCGAGGCCTGGTACATTGAGATTGCCATTCTGTTCTCCCGAGAGGTTGCTGACTGATCACCCGGCCGTTTCCATGGACCGGGTATATTTTCCATCGCGCGCCAGGCCGTTCAGCCGGCTGCGTTTCAAGAGCGCCTTCTGCGCGGCGACGACGTTGCTCTCCTGCCCCTTCCACGCGGCCAGCACCGGCGCCTGCAGCGCGCGCCCGTACGAGAAGCTGACCTGCCACGGATGCGCGCCCATCGCGTTCATGGCGTTCAGGTGATCGGTGGCGTCTTCCGCGCTCTGTCCGCCGGACAGAAACACGATTCCGGGAACCGCCGCCGGCACGTAACGGGTCAGACAACGCATCGTGGCTTCGGCCACCTGTTGCACGCTGGCCTGCTTCGCGCACTTCATGCCGGGAATCACCATGTTCGGCTTGAGCAGCATGCCTTCGAACGCCACGCGATGGGCGTCGAGTTCGGCGAACACCGCCTCGAGCACTTGCGACGTTACCGCTTCGCAGCGCTCGATGCCGTGGGCGCCGTCCATGAGCACTTCCGGCTCGACGATCGGCACCAGATCGATCTCCTGGCACAACGCGGCATAGCGCGCAAGTCCGTGGGCATTGGCCCGAATGCCGAACGCCGATGGAACATCACGTTCGTCGATCTCGATCACCGCGCGCCACTTGGCGAACTTCGCGCCCAGTTGTTTGTATTCGGCGAGACGTTCGCGCAGGCCGTCGAGGCCCTCGGCGACTTTGTCGCCGGGATACAGTGCCAGCGCCTTGGCGCCCTTGTCCACCTTGATCCCGGGGACGATCCCGCGGCTCGACAGGAGCCTGGCAAAAGGTGTGCCGTCGCGAGTGCCCTGGCGCAACGTTTCGTCGAAAAGAATGACGCCGCCGATGTAGCGTTCTATTCCATCGGCGGTGAAAAGGATTTCACGGTAGCGACGGCGGTTCTCCTCGGTAGACTCGACCTTGATCGAATCGAAACGCTTCTTGATCGTGGGGCTGCTTTCATCCGCGGCCAGCACGCCCTTCTGCTTCGCCACGATGGCGTTTGCGACTGATTGGAGTGCGTCGATATTCATGAATTCGTCCCTCCGGCAAGAATGCCCATTCCGCCTATTTCAACAGCGGGTGATCCTTCGGTAACTGCTTCGAATACCAGATGGCCAGTTTGTGGCGCATGGATTGCTGCGAGACCTGGTCTTCCGGAAGGGGTTGAATGATTTTATCGTGGACCAGCAGGCGGTAAATGAACAGGATCTTCTCACCGGCCGAATCGGTCGGCTCGAAGATGACGGCGCCCCGATCAACCCCATACTTCATTCCCGCGAGGATCGCGCCCTTCACCAATTCCGCTTCGTGCTTCAATGGCTTCATGACGACCCCGGATACCTGCCCGAGCTTTATAGTAGCGCCAGGCTGCTCGTTGGACAATTTGTTCCGTTCGGGAGTTTGTTATCGGTGATTCAGAGTCGGGCAGACAACGCGCCCGGCAACCTCGACACGACATCGGGAAACTGAAATAAAAACGCCCCCGATTGGGGGCGTTTTCAGGAAACAGACAGAAGTAACGACGGTTACTTCTTCTTCTCTTCCTTCTTCGCCTCTTCTTTCTTCGGCTCCGGGCACTTCACGTCCTTGCCGTCGACCTTCACCATGTCACCGGGCTTCTTGTCCTTGCAGGCCTTCGCGGTGGCTTCGGCCATGTGCTTCATGGCCATGCTGGAGGCGCTGAAACCCAGGCCGGTGATGAAGGTAAGGGCCATCAGACTCGTCAGTAACTTCTTCATGTGCGTAGTGCTCCTAAGGAAATGAACGGTTAAACCTGAAATAGGGCAAGGAGGCAACACTCAGCTTCCCTGCGCGGGAAAACTGTATCGTTCAGACGGCCGGACGTCAACGCGGCGGTATCGGCCGAAACCACGGCCGTAAACAGGCCTCCCGCCGGTTGTTTATTGCAGTTTGTGGCGGCGGATTTTCTCCCGATGACCTCAATGCTGTTCGTGTTGTTTCGGACGGAAGGCCAGCCGGTAGGCTCAAAACGGCACGGGTTGGGCAGACTGACAGCTTGGCCGTCTATGTACCGTCATCAGTTTCATGACCTGGACACATCAGCCCAACCCTGCCTGAAACGACGCACGTTGCATGCGCCAAACAACCGGCCCTGGGCGTCTGACCTCCGGCGCGCCAGTGCCAGCATGCCGACGAGCGCAGAAACGAACAGCCACAACGACGGAGGGAGTGGCACCACGGCAGCGGTCGTCGTTACGGCAAGATATGGCTGGTGTCCTGCGCTCGCCGGACAATAAGTGGGATCGGTTTCTCTGGAACAGAAATTATGACTCTGCGTCCCTCCTGCGGTTTCGAACAGCAGCAGCGTCAGGTAACCGTCTTGCCTGTCGACCGCGGCGTTCCACGCGCCGGCCTGAAAAAGATTCCAGGACGACCATCCTTGGTAGGCCCAGCCGTTGGCATTGCTGCCAAGCAAGTCGCCACCCACGGCGCCGTAGAGCGTGACGATCGACGGCTGGGTGTTCCAGGTGACGGTGCTCTCGCTCCAGATGTCGTTTGCGATGCGATACAGATTGGTTCCGATCTGCGCATAACCACCTCCGAGAAACTGATACAGATTGAGCGTGGCGTCGGTGATTGATTCGTTACCCGGAATGGCGTTGAGATAAAATTTTAAATACGTCACCCAGGTATCCGACGTGCCGGGCCAGTTCCAACCGGTCGCGAGGCCCGAGAGAGTTCCGTAATTCGTGTCCGGTTGCGCCGCGTAGACGAAAGCGTCATCCGTCGGACCGAGCGTGTAGCTCGCGGCCCACGCAGGCATCGAGATGACAATCACGAGAGAAACGAAGATATATCTCAGTATTTTTATGGACTTCATGGCGCGCTCCTCACGGGTGATGGCTTTTGTTAACAGCGCCCTCTTCGGTTACCACGCAGTCCGTGAGGCTATACCTGTGCGTCGGCAATTCAATAAAGCGGATCGGTAATATATCGGGGAAGTAATATATTGATTCAGTCTTCTAATGCCACGTCGTCAGTGTTTGCGCGGCGTTTCGAAGGGCGTTCCGATCCAGGATGTCCACAAAAAATAATCGCTGCGGCAATATGCCGCAGGACATCAGCCTGGCTCCAGGTCCACCCGCGTCGCCGCGCCCACCGGGACGGTGCTCACTCGCAAGGGCAAAAACTGTTGCAACAGCCAAAGCGTGGTTTGTGCATGCGAAGAAAGCGTGCGCGCCAGGAACGCAGACGAGCCCTGCGCCAGCGCGCAATAAATTAATATCTGATCGGAGGCATGGATATCGAGCGTCGCGCCGGCGGTGACGTCCTCGCGCAGCGCCTGCGCGGCGCTTGCGGCAACGCGTTCCGCCGGCACGCCGCGCTGCGCCACGTCGGAACCACCGAGCAACGTGTGTGCGGTGCGCGCCCACAGTACGATAGCGCCGCCCTGACCTGTCGCCTGGTCCTTGCTTGATATCTGCTGTTCGATTTCCACGCGGGCGATATCGGCGAGCATGCGTGCAGCCGTCTGCTGCATGCGGGTCACGATGTGCGCCGGCAAATTCGACACATGGGCGATACCGCGGATATCTATTATCGCTCCCGCCGTATCGAGGCGCAGACCCTTGAGGCCACGTGGTTCCACCATGACCTCCACTATCCCGCCGCCGCGCGGATAGTAGCCGCGCCGGTGGAGCGTGAGTTCCACCGGCGCGCCCATGCGCACCAGCAACGGCAGCAGTACAAAGCGCAGATAATCCGACGGTGGCGCGGCCCGCACGTCCGTCCCGCCGGTCAGATGAATACGCACCGGCGCATCGGCATGGAGCGCCACGGGCAGCAGTGCCTGCAACACCAGCGTGATGCTGCCGGCGGTGCCGATATCGAAACGGAATTCCCCGCCACGCAGTTTTCCCGGATGAAATGCCAGTTCCCGGGATCGCAGCTCCAGCCCCTCGACCCGGGCGTCGCACAGGACCGCGACGGCTTTGACCGCGGTGAGATGTTGTGGCGCCAGACCCGGCGGGTCGCGGCGCGCGCGGATGTTGCGCAGCCGCAATGGCTCGCCGGTAATGGCGGAAAGCGCGCAGGCCGTGCGCAGCAGTTGTCCGCCGCCTTCGCCATGAGAACCGTCTATTTCGCGCATTCGACCATTATGATCCATCGGCTTCCGTCGCACGACCGATGTTATCGTCGACAAATTTGAGCGTTGTCAACGCAAGCCGCCGTGAGCACGTTAATAATTCTGATATCTTTTCAAGAGACGTTGCTTTCCTGCGGACGGTGCGGATGATGTTTGAATGAACCGGCAGACCGCGCCACGATGGACCCTCAGGCAACCATGCCTCTTGATCATTCCCGACACGCGAATGACCCTCCGAGGTGCGGCGATGCGCAAACATGTCCTGGCGTTGGTGCTCGCGGTTCTCCTTCTCGGCGCGTTCCCCGGCGCTGCACCAGCCGACGCGGCGGACAACGTGAGCGTGGATGTTCGTTTTTTCTACAGCGAACTCGCTCCCTACGGTCAGTGGGTCAATCGACTCGAGTTTGGCTGGGTATGGGTGCCGTATGGCGTGCCGGTATCCTGGCGTCCGTACACGCACGGGCACTGGGTGTACACCGACGATTACGGATGGTACTGGGTGTCGGATTGGGTGTGGGGCTGGGCGCCGTTTCACTACGGGCGCTGGGCATACGATGACGACTACGGCTGGGTATGGGTACCCGATACGGTGTGGGGACCGGCGTGGGTCGACTGGCGTTACGGCGACGGCTGGATCGGTTGGGCGCCGCTGCCACCGGTTGCCTTGTGGCAACCCGGCATCGGCTTCAGCCTCACGATCGTGGAAATCGAACGTCATATCCACCCGACCAGCTGGGTGTTCTGCCAGGAGCGCAACTTCGGCCGCCCGCATTTGGATCGCCACGTCGAGCTGCCGGCCCGCAACGTGACGATCTTCGAGCACACCAAAAGCGTTACTCATTACCGCATCGAACACGAGCGCATCGTCGACCGCAGCCTCGACGTCGACAAAATCGAAAAAGGCACGGGCCAGAAAATCGTCCGATATCGTGCGCGCGAGGCGAGCTCGCTGGCCGAGCACAGCCCGGCGCCGCGCGGCAACGAACTGTCGGTATATCGGCCGCAAGTCATGCAGGCGCCGCCCGGTGCGCATCCGCCACAACCACGCATGCCGCAAACGGCGGGATCCCCCGAACGTATCCGCCAACAGCAGGAAGCTCAGCGCCGGCAACTGCTCCAGCAACAGAAATTCGACCGACAACGGCTCGAGAATCAATATCGCCAGCAGCTTAAGACCCCGGGCATGGAGCAATCCCGGGAACAGATTCGCCGCCAGGAACAGTCCGAAATGAAAGTGCTCGGGGAGGAACACCGCCGCGAGCAGCAATTGCTGGAGCGACGCCAGCATCGGGAGCATCCACAGGCGCCGCCACCGCGCAAGGACGATAAATCCGGCGAACGTCGCCAGGAAATCCGCCCGGACAGGTAATTTTTGCTTCAGCGCAACGTCCGGGCCCGCCCGTCGCGCGCTTTTATGCTGTGCATCAGCCACCCGCCGGGAGGCGTCCCGTCCATGCCACAGGTGCAATTGCGCTTCTACGAAGAGCTGAACGATTTTCTGGCGCCGGCATTGCGCAAGATCGCTTTCACCCACGAGCTCACGCGGCGCACTTCGGTCAAGGACCTGATCGAATCCTTCGGCGTGCCGCACACCGAGGTGGAGGTGATTCTCGCCAACGGCCAGTCCGTGGATTTTTCCTATATCGTCCAACCGGGTGACCGTATCAGCGTTTACCCCGCTTTCGAGAGTCTGGATGTCAGTCCGCTGATACGGTTGCGCGACAAACCGCTGCGCGAGCCCCGCTTCGTCGTCGACGTGAACCTCGGACAACTGGCGCGCTATCTGCGCCTGCTGGGCTTCGACGTCGTGTACCGCAACAGCTTTACCGACAAGGAAGTGGCGCGCATCGCGAGCGAGGAAAAACGCATCGTGCTGACCCGCGACCGCGCCCTGCTGCAACACAAGATCATTACCCATGGCTACTTCGTGCGTGCCGTCAAACCGCGCGAACAGGTCCGGGAAATCCTCGCACGTCTGGACCTGCACCGCGCCCTGCGCCCCTTCACCCGTTGCCTGCGCTGCAACGGCGAACTGGAGGACGTGGACAAGGAAGCGGTGCTGCACCAGCTGGAACCCAAAACCCGGAAATACTACGAGCGTTTTCGGCGCTGCAAGGCTTGCGGCCAGGCGTATTGGAAAGGCAGTCACTTTAATCGCATGGAAAAGTTATGTGATTACTTCACGACGTCCCCGGCGGATTAAAGCCGGCCACGCGACGCATCCCGGGCATGTCTGTGAGCAATTCCCGGGAACCTTTTGGCGTCGTCGCGCATTATGCCGGTATGGACTCGCGAAACCGCCATATCGGCGACGCCGGTCTTCAACCCCGCATCATCTGGAGCAATCACAATGACGACACCCAGCACCATCGCCCTGATTTCACCCGCACGCCGGCTGTTCCTGTTCGAGACCACCGCCGCCACCCTATCGGGCGCGGCCATCGCCCTGCTTGCCGGCGTCCCGCGTCTGGCGCAGGCGGCCGACCACGCCGAAGGACAGGCACTGACCGACATCCAGATCCTGAATGCCGCGCTCGCCGCGGAGCGTGAGGCGATCGCCGCCTACCAGGTCGGCGCCAAAAGCGGCCTGCTCAAGAAGCATGCACTGAAAACAGCCGTACAGTTCCAGGGTCATCACAAGGCCCATGCCGACGTGCTCGCCGGTACCATCAGGAAACTGGGCGGTGCACCGGCCGAGCCGCCGGCGAACTACGATTTTCCGGTGGACCAGCTCAAGCATCAGAAAGACGTGCTCGAATTCGCCGCCAAGCTCGAACGCGGCGCCGTGACGGCCTACGCCGGCGCGATTCCAAAGTTCCAGAACCGCGACTTGTCGCACGCCGCCGCAAGCATTCTTTCCGATGAGGCGATGCACTGGGCGGTGCTGCGGCAGGTGCTGGGAACCGATCCGGTGCCCGGTGCGTTCTTTGCCTGAGTGATCGCGTGGCAACCGTCCCGCGCACTGGTGGGCAGTGCGCGGGACGCCTATCATTAAAGGATATCGATGGCGATGCGAGAGACAGCCGAAATGATCCCACCCCAGGAGGCGAACACCGCGCGCCGAGGCGCGGCGGAGCTGCCGGACGAAGCGTTGATCGCACGCCTCCGCGCGGGCGATGCGGGTGCGTACGAAACCATCCTGCGCCGCTACAACCGTCGGCTGTTTCGCGTCACCCGCAGCATCCTGCGCGATGACGACGACGCCCAGGACGCGATGCAGGAGGCCTATGTGCGCGCGTTCACGAATCTCGGCGATTACCGCACGCCGGGCAACTTTGGAGCGTGGCTTACGCGTATCGCCATCAACGAGGCTCTTATGAAAAAGCGTAGCGATAAACGATTCGCGCCGCGCGACGCGGCCCCGCTGCACGACGAAGACGAAGTCCTCGCGGAGGAGCCGTCGCCCGGCGCCGGCACCGAGGACCTGGCCGCCAACGGCGAATTGCGACGCCTGATCGAAGCGGCGGTCGATCGCTTGCCGGAGGGTTTCCGCACGGTCTTCGTCCTGCGCGCCGTCGAACAACTCAGCATCGAAGAGACCGCGAGCTGCCTCGGCATCCCGGCCGCCACGGTCAAAACCCGTTTCCATCGCGCCCGCGGCCTCATGCAACAGGCGCTCACCCGCCACATCGACACCGCCGGCCTTACCGCCTTCGACTTCGCCGGGGCGCGCTGCGATCGCATGGTCGCCGCCGTGCTGGTGCGCCTGAAGCCATTGCTTCCCCGGGGCTGATCCAGGGTCACACCCCGTTATGCCGCGTGAGCCATTAAATCCCCGTCACAGTTTGATATTCCCGTTTCCTTTTGTATTCTAAAATAAAGCGCTGGTCCGGATTCGTTTGTTATCGAAGCAAGAGGAGCGGAAAATCAATAATCCATGGGAAAACTCGTTATCATGTTCAGAGGAAAACCGGTCGGCGACGTGAACCTGCGGCTGGGTGACATGACGATCGGCCGCCATTCCACCTGCGACATCGTGCTGAATGACGACAAGAGCGTCAGCGGCAAGCACGCGGTGATCAAAACGGTCGGCCGCAAATCCACCATCGAGGACCTCGGGAGCACGAACGGAACCTTTCTCATAAGTGGACGCATCACGCGGCACGAGCTGCGCCATGGCGACGGGATCATCATCGGTTCACACGAGCTGATCTATCGTGACGATCTGGTCCTGGATGCGCCCGTGTTCGGCAAAAGCCCGGGCGCGCGCGCCGCGCCGGCCGACTCGCGGGACAAGACCATGGTCATCTCGATGCAGGCGCGACTGGTCGCGACGGATGGAAAAGACAAGGGCAAAAGCGTGCCGCTCGTGAAAGAGGAAACCCTGCTCGACAATCCCGGCAAGAGCCCGGCCCGGATTTATCGCGGCCCTGATGGATACGTGCTGCACGCGCAGCTCGGACCCGGCGAGCCGAGACTCAACAACAAACCGGTGCCGCCCGGCGGCCAGTTGCTGGAGAACGGCGACGTCATCGAAGTCGCGGGGACGAAGTTTCAGGTCGTCATATAGCCCGGAGCTTGGGGTTCATTTCATTCACCCCAGCCTACGTAACTGATGGTGGAATCCCCGCTACGCGGGGGGTGACAATCAAGAAATGGTCATATAGCCAGGATGTTGGGGTTTATTTCATTCATCTCAACCTGCAAGTCTTCAATCGGATGTTGAAAACGATGTAGGTTGGGGTGAGCGCAGCGAACCCCAACGTATGTCACCCCCGCGAGCAGTGGCGCAGGGATGCGCCGGTTACGGAGCCAAGGACACAAGGTGGGGGCCCAGGATTTGAATATCACCCCCGCCCCGACCAACGCATTCGCGGGCAGGCGGCGCGGAGATTCCTCGCCTACCCCGCCAGCCCCGCATAGATGTTCTGCACGTCATCGTCGGCGTCGATGGCTTCGAGGAACGCTTCGACTTCGGCGCGCTCCGTCGCGCCGAGCGTCACCGGATTTTTCGGCCGGTAACCCAATTGCGCCGACTGCACGACGAACCCATGCGCCGGAAGCGCGCGGGTCACGGCGTCCAGGTCGGTGGGATCGGTGAGAAACAGCGTCGCGCCGTTTTCCGCCGGCTCGAGATCACGTGCGCCGGCCTCGATGGCGGCCACCTCCGGATCGGCGCCCGCGGTGGCCGGTGCCGCCTCGATCATGCCGAGATGGTCGAAATCCCAGGCCACCGAACCCGAGGCGCCCAGATGTCCGGCGCGAAACAGCACCCGGATGTTGGAAACCGTGCGGTTAACGTTGTCCGTCAGGCACTCGACGATCACCGGCACCCGGTGAGGAGCGAACCCTTCGTAGAGAAGCTTCTCGAAGTGCACGACTTCGTCCAGCAGACCCGCGCCCTTCTTGATCGCGCGCTCGATATTGTCCTTGGGCATCGAGGCCTTCTTGGCCTGCTCCACCGCCAGGCGCAGCTTGGAATTCATGTTCGGATCGGCGCCGCCGCGCGCGGCGACCATGATTTCCTTGGCCAGCTTGGTGAAGATCCGGCCCTTGGCCGCGGCCGTCGTCTCTTTGATCTTGGTTTTCCACTGTGCGCCCATGCCTGCATCCTCATGATTCCGGTGTTGACGCGTTAATTATAAAGAAAAACAGGCACGACAATAGACCTTACTCCTCCGGTCCCGCCGCGGTCGCCAGTCGCGCGAACAGACGCTTCATCGCGTTGACCTGCGCGAGATAGCCGCGGACATCGTGTTCGCCGCAGCGTTGACCGGCGGTCAGCCGAAAGCCACGCCGGGCGTAGGCGTCGCCCGCGCCGGCGCCACACAGGTGGATCACCGTGGCCAGATCCTGCTTCTGCTGGAGCGCGGCGGCGATTCGGTGGCGCTCCAGGATGTCCGCGACGTGACGATCCAGATAGGCCGACGTCAGTTCGGCGGCGTGGGTTGGCACGACGCGGGTATAAAGGCTGTTGAACCAGCACGATCGCGGCTCGTTCCAGGGCCCGTCTTCGACCACGACGTGGTCATGAATGCAGTAATGCCTCGCCTCGGCGAACGTCGCATCGGTGATCTGGTACATGCCGACCGCGCTCGACGCCGGCCGGTACAGACCGAAGAGATCCCAGGTCACGTGCCAGCGCCAATACGTCCGGGCCACCGGGTTACCCGAGCCCTCGACCTGAGCGAGCGCGGCCAGAAGCTCGGGCGAGATGACCGCGGTGGAGTGCGCGTGGAAGATCGGTTCGTACTGCCGCCACGTCTCGGACGGCGTTTTCGAGAGCGCGCCACTCACCGGAAAGAAAAGTTCGGCCGGCTTGCGGACAACCTGGTACATCCAGTTGGCCGCGAACCAGAACGCCAGCACGACGACGGCGACAATGATGAGCTGGACCATCAGCGGCGCGGCCAGCAGTGCCCGGAACGCACGCCGGCGCAGCCGCGCGCCCGGCCACCAAAAGGTCAGAATGCGGAAGCGGCGCCGGCGCTTCTTTCGTTTCTTCCGGGAGACGGTTCGGACGCGTGAACGTGACATAAGCTTGCAGTCGATCGAACGTTAATATTGAAAGGCGAGTGACTGTTGAGCCCAGAGAGCCCATAGTGCTCTACCTGACCAATTTAGTCAGCTGGTTATCCGAGTTGGCATCGGGCTCTGCCGAGACAGCGAATAAAATCAGGAAGACTGAATGCAACGCGCGCCATGACCCTGAAGCCTGACACGACTCTCTCACGCGAGGCTTATCTTTTTGGCCGGTCTTTGCATAAAAAAACTCCCGCCCTTTCGGGCGGGAGTCGGATAAAAAATAACGGATTGCTGAAGCGTGGTCGCTACGTCTTGTTTCCCTTCAACAGCATGTACAGCGAGATCAGGAACAGGACGAGCAGATACTCCATTCCACCCACGATATGAACCTTGGAAAACGTGAAGCTCATGTCGCTCCCGCGCATCGTGTACATCACCACGAGCAGGACCGGCAGCAGCATCAGCGCCCCGAGACGGGTCATCTCGCCGCCCATGAAGCCGCCCGAGAGCACCAGGATGCCGCCGGTGATTTCCGCCAGCACGAGCACCACGCCTACCATCTGCGGTACGTTCAGCTCAGCCGCGAACCCGGTGAGGTTCATGAGATTGCCGATTCCGTGAATCACGAACACGCTGCCCAGCGCGATGCGCAACAGCCAATGCCCATAGGGTTTGAAGTCGTCGAGTAAACTGAACATAAGCACCTCCATGAGGAGTACCAGATGCCCCTAAACAATAGCCGCGGTTTGACGCCGCGCTAAAAATTCTTTTTATGGGCGTTTCACGCGTTTACCAACGGGAATTGCAACGGGGAATCATCGTGTTAATGATTCTGCCGGCTGACATCTACAATTAATAATGATCACAAGGAAAGTAGTCGAAAGGAAATTTCACGCCACCCTTTGGTGACGGCGGTGGCGGTTATTGTCTCAGTACCCTGCTCTACCCGCTCTGTATTGTCTCATCTCCATGCCGGCGCGAAGCGCGGCGCTAACCAACCTGCCTCGTGTTTTAACGGCCATACCGTGCTATGCCTTCTTCACGAACTCGGATTTGAGTTTCATCGGCCCGATCCCGTCAATCTTGCAGTCGATATTGTGGTCGCCCTCGACCAGCCGGATATTTTTGACCTTGGTGCCGACCTTGACCACCGACGATGAACCTTTGACCTTGAGGTCCTTGATGACGGTGACGCTGTCGCCGTCCTGCAGCAGGTTGCCGTGGGCATCCTTCACCACCAGACCTTGCTCGGCGGTTTCGGTTACCGCCTCTTTCGACCATTCATGCGCGCATTCCGGGCAGACGAACATATTTCGATCTTCATAGGTGTATTCCGAGTCACACTTCGGGCATTTGGGTAGGCTGCTCATGGGTCTGTCCTGCGGTGGGTCAGTCGTATCGCGTGGGAATGAAGCGTGATTTTGTCAAAAAACGGCGTCGGGGAATAATTGTTTCTGCGTGATTCCGGTTCACTTCATCCGCGAGGGCAGCGTGATCGTCCTGCCGTCAACGACGAAGCGGCCCATGCCGAGGTGATGCAGGGTGCGCGGGCGTTTGCGCGCCGGGTCGATCCAGGCCTTGAGCACCTCGAGCACGAAGAAATTGTACCGCTTTGCCATGCGTGCGTCGGTCACGCGGCATTCGAGGCTGGCGTAACACTCGTCGATCAGTGGCGACGTGACCTGCCGCGCCGGCCGCGGCGTGAGACCGAAGGCGGCGAACTTGTCGAGGCGCCGGCCGGAGCAGTTGCCCACGGCCACCACCTTCTTGCCCAGTTCCACGGTGGGAATGTTGATGACGCACTGCTTCGTGGCCTTCAGCGCCGCAAAGCTGTAATTGCGGTCGCTCATCACCATCCCGACCAGCGGCGGCTCGAAGTCCATCATCGTGAGCCAGGACAAGGTCATGACGTTCGCGCGGCCCTTCTGCGCCGTAGTCACCAGCACCACCGGGCCGGGCTCGAGCAGGCCGTAGACTTTGGACAAGGGAAAGGACTTTTTCATTTTCCAAAATTGTGCGGCGATCCCGGTCCCTTTTGGCCGGTCAACACTTTGGCGATGCTGATCGATATGGCCTTGGTGCCGCTGGCCACGGGCGCGCTCACGCCTTCCAGGTCGCCATCGCGCGCGTCGGCCGTGCCGGACTTGGAGACACGCGCCACCACGATTATCTCGGGAACGCTCGACATGCTCATCTGCGGGCTCATGCTCTGGCTGTCGTCCAGGACGACGGTGGTGGGCAGGTCCTTGACCTGTTTACGCACGATCGCCAGCGGCATGCGCGGCCCGTTCGCGGCGCGCGCGAAAATAAATACCACGTCGTTCGGCGCGGCCTTGCCAGCCACCGCGGGGCTCAGCGACACCGTCACTTTCAGGGCAGTCACTGCGGCTGTGGTTGATTTTTTGATGTCGGATGTTTTCGGCGCGTTCACCGAGCCCGTGTTCGCCGCGGGTGTCGCAGCCGTGGCCGCCGGGCTGTGCAGGCCAACGATAACGATGCCAGCAACAACGGCGATCAAGACGACATATGGCATGGCGTGTGGAAACCTGAAAATGGTCATAGGCACTCCTTGTCAATTGGAAACAAAAATGAAATGAAAAACCTTGAAACGATCCATTGTAAACCACTTCAAGGCCTTGATACTTTGTCCGTCCGCGAGACGGGCTCCCTATCCGTTCAGTGTCGGGTAATCGACATATCCTTTGGGACCCGGCGTATAGAACGTGGCGCCGTCTGGCGCGTTCACCGCCGCACCGGTTTTCCACCGAACCACCAGGTCCGGGTTGGCGAGTATCGGCCGCCCGACGGCGATCAGGTCGCCCTTGCCCGCGGCCAGATCGCGCTCGGCGCGCGCGACGTCGTAGCCGCCGGAAAGAATCAGCTTACCCTTGAACTCTTTTCGGAAGGTCGCCTTCATGGAATCGGGCACCGGCGGTGCGCCCTGCGGCGAGTGATCCACCAGGTGGATATAAAGGAGTCCGCGGGCGTTGAGCTGCTTAGCTAAATAGATGTAATCCGCTTCCATCGCCGCGTACAGCGGCATGTCGTTGAATACCCCAAACGGCGAGAGCCGTATGCCGACCCGGTCCTTGCCGATGGCGGCAATCGCGGCCTCGGCCACCTCGAGCACGAAGCGCGCGCGATTCTCGATCGAACCGCCGTAACGATCCATGCGCTGATTCGAGTTCGGGCGGATGAACTGCTCCAGCAGATAGCCGTTCGCGCTGTGCAGCTCGATGCCGTCAAACCCGGCGGCGATGGCGTTTTTCGCGGCCTGGACATATTCGGCGATGGTGGCCTTGATGTCGGCCTCGGTCATCGCCTGCGGTACGGGATGCGGCTTCAGGCCCTCGGCATCGGTGTACATCTCGCCGGCGGCGGCCACCGCCGATGGCGCCAGCACGCGTGCTCCCGCGGGCAGATTGAGCGCATGGGCGATGCGCCCGCAGTGCATGAGTTGCACGAACATCTTCGCTCCCCTGGCGTGCACCGCGTCGGTAATCGGTTTCCACCCGGCCACCTGCGCCGCGGAGAATATTCCCGGAATCCGCGGGTAACCGAGTCCGTTCGGGGACGGCGAGGTGCCTTCGGTGATGATGAGACCGACGGAAGCCCGCTGGGCGTAATACTGCGCCATGAGCGCGTTGGGAATATTATCGGTGGCGCGATTGCGCGTCAGCGGACACATGACCAGGCGATTCTGCAGTTTCAGCGGGCCCAGGACGGTTTCGGAAAACAGAAGCGACATGATTGATCCTCAATTAGTAAAGCGTGGACGAGTCAGGAGGGCAATATACTTCACTATTACAGCATTGTTTTACCAGAGACACAGGGTTTAGTGATTATTTATCATCGTTCCGACTTTTGGAACTGTCGGTGAGTTCAAGTACCCAGGTTCCCCGACTCATCGTCAGCCGGCAAAGAAACGTCGCCAGGCGCGTCATGGCGCACTGGCGGCACGATGGGACTGAAATCGGCTCAGAATTTCTTGCGCCCGCGTTCGTGGAAGAACGTGTCCATGTCCGCGCGCCATTCGTCGGGCGGCTCGACCTGGGTGAGATCGAGACCGTCCCAGAATGCGCGCTCGAACTGATCGACCCGGCGATTCAGGTACAACACGTCGATCAGGTCGTTCGCGGCATCGACTTTCGCCACCATGAACACCTCGCCGGTCTCGGTTTCGTACCAGTTGCCTTCGATCGGTGCTTCGTCCATCACTCGGCCCTCCGTAAAAGATCCGATAATTCCCCGCAGCACTCGCGGCCAGGTTGCCCGAGGACCGCGAGTGGTGCTTCGACAGTCGCGGCGCTGTCCACCATCCCCGACCAGGTACCGTTCGTGCTGAGCCCGTCCAGGCATGAACGGAGGACTTTGTCAGGGGTTTGCCTGCGTAACATCATCAGCCAGTTTTGCGTACCGAACGTTGACTGCGGTCAACGATTCGCCAGAAATCCGTGCGCGCCCTATTCCGCGGCGGGCGGTTTACGCTCGGTTATTTCGACGCGTCAGGCGGCATCACATCATTCCGGTCAGCAGTTTCTGTACAATCTTGCCCGGGGCGGTGAACATATAGGCACACATACCGGCACCAGGAGGAGCGACTCATGAAGAGCATAACAATATTGATCGTCTTGGCCCTCATCGCCACCATTGTCTCCATAGTCATGGGCATCGGCTCGATGGCCCGGGGCGGCGCGTATGATGACAAGCACAGTGGTCAGTTCATGAACGCCCGCATCATTTTTCAAGGCATTGCGGCGCTCTTGCTGCTGATGGCCTTGTACTTGGCCTGAACCGGACCGGCACACGCCCGGCAATAAACAGAGGTCTGGGATAAACTCGATGCCCGCCTTCACGGGAAGGGAGCGGCCGTTTCACGTCGACGAAAACGATGACCTGACTCCGGTTTTTTTCATAAACCCGTTTAATGCCGCCGCATTTTGACAACCATCAACGACACCAGCACCGATTTTCCATTCAAATATCATCCTGTTACCAGCCCAAGGTAGCAAAGGAGGTCGATATGCTGGTAAAGAAAATCATGACGCGCAAGTTGGAATCCATTTTGCCTACATCGTCGTTGTGCCATGCCGCGCGCAGGATGCGCGACCTCAAAGTCGGCTCGCTGCCGGTGACGGTGGACGGCATGCTGATCGGCATGATCACGGATCGCGACATCTGTTGCCGGGGTGTGGCCGAAAACCTCGATCCGGCCGCCACCGAAGTGAGCGCGGTCATGTCGCGCGACATCAGGTTCTGCTTTGGCGACGACAACGTGACCGATGCCGTGCAGCAGATGGAGCAACACCACATCCGGCGGCTCGCCGTGCTGAACCGCGACAAGACCATGGCCGGTTTTTTGTCGGTGGACGACGTCGCGCACTACTCGCCCGAGTTGGCCGGCGAAGTGCTCGATTACGTCCGGCCCGCGCCGCACTGAGCGTTCGCGCGTCCGAACAAGCCCGCTCCCGACCTTCCGGTCAGGAAGGAGTTGTCATTGACGCGCGGCGCGAGGCTCGCCCATGTTCCGCAAGGATCTGCTTGAATTGTTGCGCACCGCCCCGCGCAGCGTGGCCGATCTCGCCGTGCAGCTCAAACTCAAACCCAGGGACGTCGAGGATGACCTGCGTCACCTGCTGAGGAGCGTCCAGCATATCGGTTACCGGATCACGATCACGCCGGCGCGCTGCCAGCACTGCGGTTTCATCTTCCACGCCGACAAACTGCACAAGCCCGGCAAGTGCCCGCGCTGCTGGCGGACCTGGATCAGCTCGCCGCTGATCCACATCGATTCACCGGAATCGCCATGAACAATCCGGGATTCGGCATCCGCGTGGAGTGTTATGCCGGGCACCGCGGCGAAGAGGAGCCGCGGCGCTTCTGGCTGGGCGAACGCCCGGTCGCGGTCACGGAGATCCTGGATCGCTGGCTCTCGCCCGAGCACCGCTACTTCAAGGTCCGCGGCGATGATGCCGGCACCTACATTCTGCGCCACGACGAGCACGCCGACCGCTGGGAACTCACGTTGTTCGAAAGCCGACCGTGACGAGCCGCCTGCGCGTCCGGATCTGTTTGGGAATATTTGCCCGAGAATGCGGAATTTTCATGAACATACTTGACGTGCGTTCATGCCACCGAACGGGTGCAACGGGTTCTGTTGCGCCCCAGGCGGCAACGGGTCGTTCATGCAGATTCTCATCTTATTTCACAGCAGCGGGCGCAAATGCGGCCAGACGTTCTCCAGTATCCTCCCCTGCCCCTTGGCGTTGGCGTGGATCCCGTCCGGCTGCATCAGCGTGCGACGGGTGGCGATGCCGTCAAGAATGAACGGCACCAGCGTCACCTGCTGTTCGGTCGCGACTTCCTGATAGACGCGCCGGAACTTTCCACTGTAGGTCTTGCCATAATTGGGCGGCAGCCGCACGCCGACCAGCAACACCCGCGCGTTGCGCGCCTTGGCTTCTGCGACCATCGCCGTGATGTTATGTTTCAGCTGCACCAGCGACAGGCCGCGCAAGCCATCGTTGCCGCCGAGCTCGATGATGACGATCGCCGGCTTGTGCTCGTCGAGCAACCGCGGCAGTCGCGCGAGGCCGTTGCCCGTGGTGTCGCCGCTGATGCTGGCGTTGACGACCTGGTAATCCGGTTTTTCCTGCGCCAGGCGTTTCTGGAGCAGCGTGACCCAGCCGGACGACACGTCCATGCCATACGCCGCGCTCAGGCTGTCGCCGACCACGAGCAGCGTGCGCGCCGCCGCCGGAAGCGGCGCCAGCCATACCAGACACAGGATTGCGAGTAACATACGACGCATGTCTGAGCCCCTGAATGGAGTCATCGTCTCCGCCGCCAACCTTTCGAAACGGGTCGCCACGGCCGAAGGCACGCTCGACATCTTGTCGGGTGTGAATCTCGAGATCAAGACCGGCGAGCGCGTTGCGATCATCGGCGTGTCGGGCTCGGGCAAGTCGACGCTGCTCGGACTGTTGGCCGGGCTCGATTCGCCGACACAGGGCGAGATCACGCTCGCCGGCGAACGGCTCGACCGGCTCGACGAGGACGGCCGCGCCCGGGTGCGCGCCGGACGCGTCGGCTTCGTGTTCCAGAGCTTCCAGCTGCTGCCCGGCCTGACCGCGCTCGAAAACGTGATGCTGCCGCTCGAACTCGCCGGCCTGGCGGAACCGCACCAAGACGCGCGCGAGCTGCTCACGCGCGTGGGCCTGGGCGAGCGGCTGTCGCATTACCCCAACCAGCTCTCGGGCGGCGAGCAGCAGCGCGTGGCGATCGCGCGCGCGTTTGCGATGAAGCCGACCATCCTGTTCGCCGACGAACCCACCGGCAACCTCGACAGCGCCACCGGCGCGCGCGTCATCGAGCTGCTGTTCGATCTCAACAAGGAGCGGCATACCACGCTGGTGCTGGTGACGCACGACGAGCACATTGCCGCGCGCTGCGAGCGCCACCTCTATCTCGATGCCGGACGCATCGTGGATCGCCGATGATGACTGTCACCCCCGCGAAAGCGGGGGTCCAGGATTTTTATGATCGCTCTTCCCAACCATGTTTTACAGCATTCATTCTGTGGAATCCCCGCTGCGCGAGGATGACATGCGCGACCTGGACCCCCGCCTTCGCGGGGGTGACAAGCTTTTTTGAATGATATTTTGGCGACCCACATGCCGTTCCTGAAAAACCTCCCCCTCGCCTTGCGTCTGCTGGCGCGCGACTGGCGCGCCGGGGAGCTGCGCATCCTGGCCGCGGCGGTGGTGATCGCGGTCGGCGCCGTGACTGCGATCGGTTTCTTCAACGACCGCCTCAACCGCGCCATGACCTACCAGTCCGCCGACCTCCTGGGCGCCGATCTGTTACTGCGCAGCCCGGAGCCGGTGCCGGCGGACTGGTTCACGGCCGCGCGCGAGCAAAACCTGCGGCCGGCCGAAACGCTCGAGTTCGCGAGCGTCGTGGTGCACGGTGACAAGCTGCAGCTCACCAGCGTCAAGGCGGCGGGCCCGGGATATCCGCTGCGCGGCACGGTGCGCACGGCCCCGGCCTTGTACGCCGCGGACGCCAAAACCACCGAGTTCCCCGCTCCCGGCACCGCCTGGGTCGAGCCGCGCGTGCTTCAGGCCCTCGGCCTCGATGTCGGCGCGCGCGTCGAGATCGGCAATGCCACGTTCCACGTCACGCGCGTGCTCACCAACGAACCGGGACGCGCCGGCAGTTTCTTCGCGTTCGCTCCGCGCGTCCTGATCCGTCTGGACGACGTGCCGCGCACCGGCGTGATCCAGCCCGGCAGTCGCGTCACCTACAGTTATCATTTCACCGGCGCCGACGCGGACCTGACGCGCTTCAAAGCCTGGCTCAAGCCCCGCCTCGGGCCCGGCCACCGGTTGCTCGACGTGCGCGATGAAAACAGTTCGATCGGCCGCGCACTCGGACGCGCCGAGCGCTATCTCGGGCTCACCAGCCTGCTCGCGGTGCTGCTCGCCGGCGTGGCCATCGCCATGGCGGCGCGCCGCTACAGCGAGCGCCATTACGACGTGAGCGCCATGCTGCGCTGCTTCGGCGCCACCCAGCGCGATGTCGTCGCCCTGTTCCTGCCGCAGTTCCTGTTGCTCGGTCTCGCGGCCAGTGCGCTCGGTTGCGCGCTCGGGTTCCTTGCGCAGGAAGCGATTTTTTATCTGCTCAAGGAACTGCGCCCGGCGGGCCTGCCGCCAGCCGGCGTGGCGCCCGTCGCGTTCGGATTCCTCGCCGGTCTCATCACGCTCACCGGCTTCGCGTGGCCGCCGTTGCTGCGCCTGAAGCATGTACCGCCGCTGCGCGTGCTGCGTCGCGAACTCACGCCGCTGCCGCCGACGGCCTGGGCGGTGTACGGCTCGGCGGCCGCGGCGGTGCTGCTGTTGATGTGGCGCTACACCGGCAGCCCGCTGCTCACGGCGGCGGTGCTGGCCGGCAGTCTCGCGGCAGGCGCGGCGCTCGCGGTCTTCGCCGCCGCGCTGCTGGTCGTGAGCCGGCGTTTGCACCGGCGCGTCGGCGTCGCGTGGCGCTTCGGGCTGAACAACCTGTGGCGGCGCGCGCGTACCAGCGTCGGCCAGATCCTCGCCTTCGGGCTGGCGCTCATGGCCATGGCGGTGATCGCGCTGCTGCGCACCGATCTGCTGTCCACCTGGCAGACGCAACTGCCGCCGGATACGCCGAATCATTTCGCGTTCAACATCCTGCCGCAGGACGTGGGCGCGGTGCAGAACTTCTTTGCGACCCGCCGCATCCAGGCGAGCGCGCTCTACCCCATGGTGCGCGGGCGGCTGACCGAGATCAACGGCAAGCCGGTGACGCGGGCGGTGACCAAAGAAGAATCGGACAACGAAGCCATCCACCGCGAGCTCAATCTCTCCTGGGCCGACACCGTGCCGCCCGACAACCGCCTGGTACGCGGCATGTGGTGGGACACGCCGGCATCGGGCAACCGGGTGTCGGTGGAAGAGAAGCTGGCGAAGAATCTCGGCATCGAGCTCGGCGATGAACTGACCTTCTCCATCGCCGGCGACACGCTGCACGCGCGGGTGGCGAGCCTCCGCACGGTGCAGTGGGATTCGTTTCATCCCAACTTTTACATGATCTTCCAGCCCGGGGAGCTCGCGGCCTACCCGGCCACGTATCTCACGAGCTTTCATCTCGCACCGGATCAGAAACCGCTGCTCACGTCGCTGGTGCGCGCGTTCCCGTCGGTGACGGTGCTGGAGATGGACCAGGTGCTGGCGCAGGTGCGGACGATCCTTACGCAGGTGACGGCGGCGGTCGAACTGGTGTTGTCGTTCGTACTCGCCGCCGGGTTTGCGGTGCTGTTCGCCGCGCTCGCGGCCAACCTCGACGAGCGCTTCTACGAAGGCGCGCTGCTGCGCGCGCTGGGCGCGAGCCGCCGCCAGTTGCGCGCCGCGCACCTGGCCGAGTTCGCCGTGCTCGGGGTGCTCGCCGGGTTGCTGGCCGCGATCGGCACCGAGCTCATCGCCTACGTGCTGTACACGCGCGCGTTCGAGCTCGAATACCACTTCAAGTGGCCGGTCTGGCTGATCGCACCGCTCGCCGGGGGAGTGTTGATTGGATTGGTCGGCTATTTCGGCACGCGGCGGGTGGTAAATCAAAGCCCGCTGACGGTACTGCGGGAGTCGTAGCGCCAGCGAGGAAATTCAAGTGAAGACTGTCCCCGCATGCTGTAAGCGGGGAGCGGAGTGAGGCGTGGTCTTCGCGAACATACTTAACGTATATTCGCGCCGCCGAACGGGTGCAACGGGTTCTGTTGCGCCCCGAGCAGCAACAGGTTTTACATGCAGATTCCCATCTCCTTGGGGTTGATCCAGATCATTTGTCTATAAAGGCTTGAGACCTAAGATAACCCAACATAAAGATTCCGATGCATCATTTCTCTTAGCGGCGGTCCGGCTAAGGAGGGTCAAGTATCATGCTGAAGATAGGTTTTTTCATCGCCGCGCCGTCGATCCTGACGTACTTGGTGTCGACGTATTTTCAATCCTCGGAAAATATCTTTTATATTTTTGTGCTGTCGACCGCCGCACTCATGGTGGCGATCCTGTCCCAGATCGGCGAGAAGTCCAAATCCTGAGGTTTTATTGCATCGCAATGTCGCCTGATTGTTGAGGGCGGAGCGGTTGGGTTGGGTTGGGTTGGGTTGGTTTAGACAATCGAGCCTGCCGCTTGCTTCCTTTCGCTGACCCCGATTGTGTTCTGTCTATTTCTTTCCTGCCGTGCCGGCTTGCGCCGCCTTGCGGAAGCGCTCTATGCTGCCCAGGTGATCCTGGTACTCTTCTCTCCCCTTCGCTATCTCGGCATCGTAGGCGGCCAGGAAACCCTTGTAGGCCTGGGCGGCAGTGTCTTTATTCCCGTTGCGCTCGGCGATCTGGTGCTCCAGCATGAAACCTAATAAATGGCTGGGGACCGACTGCCGCAGCATTTCGAGTTGCACGCGGGCGCCATTGATATCGCCCATCGTCATATGAATCAAAGCCACGTGATAGCGGGCGTCGTTGTCGAGCGTTCCGACACGGTCATAGGCCTGAAGCGCCATCGGCGCGAACTTCAACGCTTCCGCGGTATTCCCGCTCTCGTTGGCGATCATGACGCGGTTGAACAACCGATTTGCCGCCTCCCGCGGCGACATGCTGGCCAGGTCTACCGGCTGGCCGGGCGCGGGAACCGCAGACATCATGGGCGGTGACAACGGCGCCGGTGCCTCCGCACCATTGCCCCGACCAAACCAGGACGCCAGCGCCACGGCCAGGGCGATCGTCGCGATGCCCATGGCGACCCACGGCGCGATCGTTTGCGCGCTCCATTGCTTCGGCACAGCGGGCACGAGTGACTCCCCGCACTCCTGACACACGCGCGACCCGGGTTTGACCTCGGCGTCACAGGACGGGCAGACCGACACGATGGGCGCTCCGCAGTGACTGCAGAAATTGCCCGCGGCAGGCTTGCCGCAGCCGGGGCATTGGATGGTCTTGGCATTCATGGTCGCACCTTACCACGGGACAATGACACGAATCGAGCCAGATCCGCTTAAGTTCATCGACAATTAATCAATCGGATAATCCAGCTCGTGCTGGTGTCGTATAGCCAGGATACGGACCTGATCTTGTACGGGCAGGAAGCGATATAAGGCAATGTATCCCGTCTTGCCATAAGAAATCACCAGCTCGCGCATTTCGCCGGCTACGGTTCGGCCAATCAGCGGGTGGTTTGACAATGTATCGACGGCCTCACGAATGCTGCGCGCGGCGCCCAGCGCAACCTGCGGGTCGTGTTCGGCAAGGAACCCAAATACACGCTCAAAATTCGCGAGCGCGTTCTCCGAATAGACTATTTGCGCCACGGCTTGGGCCGGGCGGCCTTTCGGTTCCTGGCCAGCCGTTCCAGCCAGGGGTGAACGTCCTCGGCCCGGTACACAGCCGCGCCCTCTTCGACCGCGGCGTCGGAGGCGAGGGCCTCGCGTACGAACTCCCGCATCCGTTCCTCACGCGCCACCTCACGTTCCAGCGCTTCAATCATGAGGCTATGCGCAGAACGCCCGGTCTCCTTGGCCAGGCGAGCGATACGTGTTTTGAGTTTTTCCGGCAGCTTGAGTGTGGTCGTGGCGGTCATGACAGGGCACCAGAATATGTTGGTAACACCATAGTAGCACCGCGAAATCATGCAAACAACCAGCCTCTCTCTTCTGCTTGTCAGGCCACCAGCTTTACCTGGTTGACGCGCCTGGCAGCAGGCTTCGTCATTTCCGGATGCGTGGTCCACCTCGCAAGCGTTTGATCCGTTCCGCCGTATGTTGCTTTGCGTGCAGCAGCGCACCGCCACGATCCTCGGCTAACTATACCTCGACACGGACAGTGGTCTGCCCTCGATATAAAGTCTGGATATGAAACAGAACCGCAGCAACAAGTCTTGAACCCGGGCAAATCCTTGCGCTATCGTCTGCGCATGAAGACCGATCTGCTGGACGCCATTGACGCCGCGCTGAGCGGCGATTGGGAGCGCGCGCACAAGACCGTGCAACAGGACGAAGACGATCCGCTCGCGTGCTGGATTCACGCCGTGCTGCACAAGATCGAAGGCGATGCGGGCAACAGCCGCTATTGGTATTCACGGACGGCGCATTCGTATGGCGAATTTCCCGACGTCGAGCAGGAGCTGGCGGCCATCAAACACGAATTGCAAAGCGGACGCTAAGGCCCGCGGGAGCGAGTATCAGCGGAAACCGGGATCTGACCGGTTTTACGCTGACAGTGTTGCGGGAGTCGTAGCATCAGCGAGGAGGTTCGAGTAACGGCTGTCATTCCCACGAAGCCTGTCCCCGCATGCAGTTGGCGAGACGGAAATCCAGGTTTTGCATGTCATCCCCGCGCAGCGGGGATTCGAGGAAAAGAGACACTCTCACCAAGTATCTTCTTCATGGCAAATAACCCTCGCTATTAAGGCCAAAGAGCGTATAGTATTGATACTTGACTAATTCAGTCAGTTATTAGATGCACACTTCCCCCGGATTGGCGGGAGTGGACATAGCCCACGGAGGGTTAATCATGAATTACACCAATATCATCAGCACCACGGACCCGATCAACGGCTTCAACATCACCAGTCTGAAAGACCGGCCCCATCTCGTCGAGGGCGACGACACCAACAACCTGACGATTTACTTCGAGTCCAAAACCTCGTTGCAGGCCTATCTCGACATTCCCGTTGAGCACCCGGAACGCGATTTATCGGTAACGCGCAGCAACCCCACAGGTGACTACACCAGTTGAGGTTTCAATCAATCTGAGCGGGTGTTACCTGCCTCAGACGGCGAACAAACCAGAAAGACCGGAGCGCGACAGGCAACGACGCGCTCCATGCCCCTGAAGCCTGGCGCCGCCATCTCTCGCCCAAGGCGGCGTTCATCTGACACACGACCACCGCCCCGCTGACACGCTTCACAAGGACATACATGGAACAATTTATCGCAGATCCGCAAGAAACCGAGACTTCAGGCAAAGAGGTCGGCGACCGTAGAACAGAGCTGGCCAACCAGCGCTGGGACCGCAGCAAATCCCTGGCGCTGGCAGTCAGCGAAGACGTTGATTTCAACGATGAGCATTGGGCGGTGATTATTTTCCTGCGCAAGTATTATCAGGAGCATGGCCTGCCGATCACGGCACGGACAACTGCCAGAGCGCTCCATAAAAACTTTTTCGGCCTGGGCGGCAACAAGTACCTGCACCGGCTTTTCAGCGGCGGCCCGGTGACGCAAGGCAGCCGGCTCGCCAATCTGCGCACCCCCGCGTACGCCACCGACCTTTCGTTCGGCACCAGCTACTGAGGTCGTCGGGCTCCGAGTATCCGGAAACGGCTTTTATCCTTCGTAAAGCTTGTCACCCCCGCGTAGGCGGGGATCCAGGCAGTACACGACATCCCCGCATAGCGGGGATTCTTCTATTTCTCCCGAACCCCGCCCCACCCCGGTTTTACGCGTATAGTGATACTAGCCTACCCACGGGCCAGCACGCGTTAAACCGAGGAACCGCATTATGGAAGGCATCAGCGACATCAGAATCAAGGGCATCGACGAAAGGCGCCCGCCGCGAATCCGCAGGGAACCGTACATCGACCTCTGCTTCCGGCTCACGCACAAGGCGCCGGTCGACTGGTGTCAGGATTTCGTCGATCACCTGTCCAAAGCGGACTTCCCGGTCACGATCGATACCAAGGAGTGCCTGTACATCGAAACCTGGGTCCGATTGCCGGACGAAATTGTCGGGCACCTGCAGACCCTCAAGAAAGCCGTGGCGGACTGCAACGCCCGTTACATTGCGAAGATCGAGGCGAGCGAACGCGACCGGGACGGCGATATTGATGCGCTGGCCAAGGAAGCCGGCCCACAGGGACAGCTGAACCGCATCATCGCCGCGCTGGACTTCGGCGATTAACACCGCGATTAGTTGGTGCCCGGTCCAGTCGTCGCGCATGCCGCGATGGCGGACCGGCTGCATAGGTTCGCGCCCCATTCCCGCTGTTTAATTTTTATTCCCTCCGTCCCCTTTTATTCTTACGCCACGGTTTGGGCCAGGCGGCTCGGCGATAACGTGCCAGTCGTTCAAGCCAGAGGTGAACGTCATCGGCCCGGTATACCGCTGCACCCTTCTCAGTTGCAAAATCTGCGGCGAGCGCTTCGCGTATGAACTCTCGCATCCGTTTTTCTGCTGTTGTTTTCATCAGCAAGCGCCCATAGCAAGATGCGCAACTTGACGCCGTTATCCCTTTACTCCAACAAGCATATTCATGATCAAATGGATGACGATCCCCTTGTCCTTGGGGTCTGACTCCGCCACGAGCAATGCCAGCGCAGCAAGCCCAATATCATTGATCACCGCTTCACCATTACGGAACAATTGCCCGTTGCGGTTCAGAAAATCCACGAACAGCAACGACCCGATACGCTTGTTGCCATCGCTGAACGGATGGTTCTTGATGACGAAATACAGCAGATGCGCCGCCTTGGATTCGATGCTGGGATAGGCTGGCGCACCGAGCACGCTCTGCTCCAAGTTCCCGAGAATGGACCCAAGGCCTGCGTCCCACTCCTGACCGAACAGCGGGCCGGCCTCACGCCGGGCGATCAGGTCCTTCTTGAGTGTGGTAACGGCGGACCGTGCTTCAGTTGTCGCGGGTAATGTACCGCCGGCAGTACCTTTCGGTTCCGTCAACAGCCCTTCGTCATAGCGCTGCAACAGCAAGAAGGTCTGGGTGTAGCGGGAAATGACATCCACCAGCCCCCGACCCTGGTCGCCGGAGAGCGCCTCACGCCCGGCGGTTTTGCGCACCAGCGTGAGCGCTGCTTCCAGCTCGCGGGCATTTTTCTCGAAGCGCTGGCGGTTCAGGGTGTAGCCGCGAACCAGATGGTCCTTGAGTGTTTGGGTGGCCCAGATGCGGAACTGTGTGCCGCGTTTGGACTTCACCCGGTACCCGACCGAGATGATGACATCCAGGTTAAAGTACTTGGTGCTGTACTTCTTGCCGTCCGGGGCAGTTGTCAAGGATTCCTTGACAACTGCTTTTTCAGAAAGCTCCCCCTCGCGAAATATGTTGCGTGTATGCAGGCTGATATTTTGCTTCGTATTCTCGAAGAGTTTCGCCATTTGGGCCTGGGTGAGCCATACGGTGTCGCCTTCAAGCCGTACGTCCAAGGCGGTTTTGCCGTCCTTGGTGCGATAGATGACTACTTCGCTTAAATCGGTTTTCTTTCCGCTCACCTCAACCCCTCCCTGCCTTACCGCGTATATGATTTTTCTGATTATATCGTTATGAACGCAATGGTCAGCCCTCGACATAAAGGTAAATGTAGAAAGGCGAGGCAGAATCCCGCTAAAGCTTGTCCCCGAATGATTTAACTGGGGCAGAGATGACAGCCTCTGTGATTGTCACCCCCCGCGAAGGTGGGTGAAGCGGAGTCTTCGTGAACACACTTAACGTGTGTTCACGCCGCCGAACGGGTGCAACAGGTTTTGTTGCGCCCCGGGCGGCAACAGGTATTGCATATCATCCCCGCGCAGCGGGGATTCCTTAACTACGCCGGCACTATCGAACCCGCTGTTTCTCGAAGTAATCTTTTATCGCAATCATCGCCCGGCAATCGTCTTCGTTGTACTGCAAAATGCGCTCCAGCCACTCCTTGCGCGTCGGGTCCTTGCGATATTCGTTGTACCAGGCGATTGAATTGGCACCGCTCGGGTCGGCGTCGCGCCAGTTGAACCCGACCTGCCGCGCGATCTGCTTGATGCCGTAGGAATACGTCGGCCAGTCCGAGTAATCGACCACGAACTTGTATAGGTCGAGCTCCTGCTGCACATAGCGTTCGAACACGGCCTCCTCCAGGCCGTAGCGCCGCATCAGCGCGCGCAAGGTCGTGCGCTCCTTGGCCGAATAGACGTAATAGACCGCGTCCGCGTGATCCTTAAGGAACTCCCAGAACAAGCGCACCGTGTTCTCCTCTTCCTCGGGACCATCGGCCATGAAATAGAGAAACTCATCGCGCCCGGAACGGTCCTTGAGCACCAGCCCGAAGAAATACGTCAGCCCCTGCGTGGGGTCGTCCTCGATGTCGAAGTAGATTTCCTCGCGCGCCTCGGGAAAGGAATAGCCCGGCCGGATCTCCGGCCGGCCCGCGACCATGACCTGCGCCCGGTGCTTCATGCGCTCCATGCTCGTCTTGCCCATGCGCGGTATCTTGTTCGGCCCTTTGAGATATTTCCCGACGTCCATGTCCGCGATCGCCTCGATGGTCGTGAGGCCACGCTCTTTCAGGGCGAACTTCTGCTGGCTCACGAAGAAAAGCCCGCTCGGGTCGCGCGTCGCTTCGACCCAGCGGCGGCATTTTTTATACCACTGACACAGCGCGCAGGCGCTCGACAGCACCGGCTCCGAGCTCTCCGCGCCCTGCACCAGCCGCCCGACCTCGGCCAGCGCCGCGCGAAACGCCACCGCGAAGTCCTCGGGATCGAACTCTTCGATTTCGTTGCCCACGTTGATGATGCGCCCGACCGGCGGAGCGTAGCCCTGCACAGCGCGCAGGATCTCGAGGTAGAACATGATCTGAAACGCGTAATGTTCTTTGAACTTGGTGCGCTCACCGTCGCGCAATTCCCAGCCGCGACCGGCCTTGATGTCGATCGGCTCGTAATACCAGGCTCCGAATTTCGATGCGGCATCGTCGCGCCGGTGCAGCAGGTCCGGCCGCCCGAGCCAGTCACCGGCGCGTATCGCCCCCTGGTAAATGAGCGCCGCGCCCTTCTCCATCAGCTCGGTGGTCTTTTTCACTGCCGCTTCGATCGGCAACGCGCTCAAATCCTCATACGGAATCCCCCCGAGCCCGGCCAAGTGCTCGCGCTCGGTCTGCAGGCCCATCTCCCACAGCATGCGCACAAATTCGCTGACTTCTGAGCGCTCCGCAGGATCGCCATGCTCATCGAGATAAACGCGATGGGCACATTTTGTGTAGTTGTAGAGGTCTTGGGCGGTGATAGTCATGCGGCGATAGCATACCGCGTGACAGATGGCGGGCAACCTTGCCAACTCTAATGGTTAGCAGTGAGGCGGAACGGCGGGTGCACTAGCACCAGGCGTGGACAGGAAAAAAGATGAAGACTTGGCCGTGGGACTCTAGGCCATCCACCGGGAGCAGCCGGGGGCGGAGTTGGCTGGGCTGGCTCCAGGAAATCGAGCCTGGGCCCTTTATTTCCCGGGCGCCCGTGTTCGGTCGCCCTCCGTATTGGTCGCAGATAGCCCGAAATAGCTATAGATGTTTTCGATATCGCCTGGGGCAATCCGGTTTTTGTCTTTGAAGTACTTCACAAGTTTTGTGTATTGCTCGCCCCAAAGGTTCCAGTTATATCTAACTCCACAATTTTGGCGTTCAACCTCCGGTCGAAAACAGTGCCAGATATACGAGATCATGTCGTCACCATAGATATATGGCTTCTGACCATTAGCGCCACGTTTCTGATCAGGTGCGATTAACAGAAAACGAAGTTGTGAATTAATACTGCGAATATTGAAGGTCGGACACTCCCGCGACTGCCGTATTTTTTCGGGGCGAAGAGCGTCTTGAATTCTAGGAACCAAGCTCGAAATTTCTTCGCCAGTAAATGCACCGAAGCGGCGAAGCACGCTGCCTATTGCTTCTGTATCTTCTCGGAAAGAGAAGTTGAAATTGATAGCCCCTCTTCCGCCTTTAACCTCACATACTAGGAAATCCAGAAGCGAGCCTGAGCTATCCAGTACGGGACTAAGTCCTATTTCCCTCTCGGGTTCGCGGTGATAAGGAAACCGAACCGCTAAAGCATCCATCTCAGTCTTATTTCCTCGACTAGCATGAACAATGAAACCAGTAACAAAATAGCCGTTTAGTCGGAGGTAAAGCGAGAACAGATTTTCCTGTACGTCACTTCTGTCCACGGCAGCCTTCGCTATCTTTCGTCCAACGTCTCAACTGTGAGCAGGCGGCACGCCATCCACAGGAGTGATTTGCAATGTGGCTCATGCCAATTCCTTCAATATCTCTTTCAGTTTATTCCTTCTCGTTGTTATGAAGGTCTGGAATTTAGTTAGGTCAAAGATTTCAGGTAATAGGTGGCGTTCGCAAAATTCCCTCTGCGTAAGGCCCTTGTTTTTAGATTCTTTCTTTACCCACTCCCCCAGCTCGGCATCTTGTTTTGATTTATTCTCGTTACCGTCCAAAAGCTGCAAATTTAAAATGCTGTTATAGTTTTCCGGATCAAGATAATAATCAAATTGCTCCTCTTTTATTCCAAGCTCCTTGAGTTTCTTTCTCGTAAAAAATGATTCTGAAAAAATATGATCTTTATGGAAGTCTCCATTTCGATAGTCTAAATGTGGATAAATAACGGCCAATATAGAAAAACATAAAGGATCATCTTTTTGGGTCAATAATAGATTCTCAATGTAGTCATCATCGAAAGTTATGTCCTTTGTCGTTCCCTTCAATCCCTTTACTATTGCGCCGTATGGGAAGTCGGTCATACCACTGTCGATTTTTGTCTTTGAAACATCTTTCGTAAAGACAGTTCTTATTTTGGATAGAATAGCATCAGCTTGGCCTCCAAAGATTCTCTTAATTAAGACTATATGTAACCATTTTTTGATGATGTCTCGATCGGTTTCATATGTTTTCTTTTTATGAAAGTCTGCATAAATATTTCTGTGATATAGGTAATAAATAATGGGAATGATTGCATTCTTTGATGTTAAAGTGGTTTCAGTGAAACCATATGATTTAAGTAAATCAAAAGTGCTATGAACTGCTAATTTGATGTCTTCCCATTTGTCCTCAAAAAGCTTTGCATTACTCCTTGAAAAATTCGTTACCTTAAATTTGATGTCGTTGCTATAAAGCAATAAAAAGGTCTTTAACACTAGATCTTTCGTGATAAAAAATCCTATATCTCTGATTTCATCGATTAGCTGATTAATTTCTTTGCGAGCATCCAATTTATCCCAATTGGCAATTGCTATTGACATTAATAAGTCACTAAAATTAAGCGGTTCGCCGCCACTATTTATTCTGATGAAAATATTCAACGCCTTGTCTATATTTTGTTCTCTCTCAAGAAAATAGTTAATCGTCCGGTCGGTATGAATTGCCTCTTGTAGCTTGGAGAGTGTTTCGTAGGTAAACTGTTTCGCCTTGTAATTGTGCTTGTCCAAGAACTTATTGAATTCAAATATGTTCTTCAATTTTAATATCTCGCCAACCTTGAACCACTTCTCCTTTTCCTCATTGTGTTCGTCTTTTGTTAGAAATCTAAAATCGTAAATTCTTCCGTCTTCTTCATCCTCCAATTTATCAATGATGTTCAAATAAAGGTGCCTGGTGGGGATGCTATATTCCGTATTTTCCCACCGACGATACAGTAGTTTATTTGCATAACTACCTTTCAGCCCGATGTATAGAGAGGCGAGTCTTTGCTGCCCATCCAGAACTGCCATGAAATCGTTTACACCGTTAGTATCGAACTCTTCGTTGTGTGTTTGAAATCTCTCCCGAAAGTGTTGCAAAAAACTGTAAAATTTATATTGGTGCTTAGTATCTCCTTCAACCTGCCAAAAAAGGAGTGAACTGATTGGGTAATGGCGCATTATCGAATCGAATAACCATTCAATTTTTGGATTTTTCCATACAAACTCTCTTTGAATTGCAGGCAACAGAAGCCTATTATTATCGATATCTTCAATAGCAGCGGCGATGGTTATCGGCGTTTGAAATGACATAGTGCCCTCCTTATAGCTTTATTCATTGCCATAGCTGGGAAAAACCTGTCGAGCGACCTGAATAAATCATCTTGCAGCTTGTGTTCGTCTAAGCTGAAATTGTCAATGAAATGGGCCAGGCTCAATATTCTCCGTGACCTTTCCTAAGCTGTGGTCTGAGTCTGGTTTTTTCGTTTGCGTTCTCATCTGTGCGGTCTGACTACTGAATTTTGTCATGTTTCTGAAGATTATGTCGCGCACAGAGAAGCTGAACATTTTCAGGCGTGATTGATGTTCCGCCCTTCGAGTACGGCAGGATATGGTCGAAATGCAACTCGTCGGTAGCGCCACACTCGCGACATTTACCACCGTCACGTTTCCATACCTCCAGCTTTACCCAGGTAGGAATAACGCGACGATGTGGTATGTCTTTCCGTGCCGGGCGTGAGAAGTCTTCATCTCCTTCCACCGCCACAAGTTTGAATTTGAACACTTGGCGGTGATCGTCCCGTTCTAACCAAGAATCTACCAAGTGAAAAACACCGTTATACGACCAAATACCCTTCTTAAGTTTCTCATAAACCCGCACCCGTTCCGGTAATCCACCGTTCTTTTTAAATGCCTGTGCAGCTTGGTGAAACTTGCCATTCTGGGTTAGCGATCCGCCGGGCACCCGCTCTGGCTGATCAACTCTTTTTGGTTCTGAATGTTCGGTAGTCTGCGGTACGTCGTGACCTTCATAGATCAGGATTTCTCCATTATCCTCAAGACGATCGGCATACGGTGCATTTGGCCGCACCGACATCAAAATTACGGAATGGTCACCACGCATTCGGAAATTCATCCCGCGCTGAAGGTTAGCGCCCTCGCGCTGACACATATCTAAATAGGAAATGATTTCGTTAGCCATTCTTAGATTTGAAAACCATGGTCTGAGGTATCCTCAATTTATGTCTCAAAGGGTGGCCTGTTGTGATGGAATGAAGAACTCAATTGGCCCAACAACAGAACCGTCGCGCAGCATACTTATTGCGCTGTAAATTGGTTCGATATTATCGAGGCGAACAAGCTGTCGGTCTAAGAGTCCGGATGAGCGAGCAAACGAAACGATTTGGCGGAAGATCTTCTCCTCCACGCCAAAAAACGTTCCGGTTGGAGCGTCCAGGCGCAATGGGTCACTGTGTCGAACCTGAATCTTACCTTCCCTAATCTCAAACGCAGACTCACCATTAGGTCCAGGAAAGTAGCCTCCAATGAATCTTCTTCCCTTCACCGGGTCTAGGGCCAATTCCCAACTCACCACTTGAATCAATATTTCGTCGGGAATGGCAGTACCATTGAAGAGTGCTGCGGCTAGTAGAGGCTGGTTGAGCTTTTCCGCAATACGGCCATAGTGCTCTCCAAGGATGGCCGTACCAAGAGCTCGAGCAGTCTCGCCTTCGAGTGGGCTGTCTCCCGCACTTTCTGGGTCTTCTGCGAAGAGTGTGGTTCGAATTGCGGCGATATCACTTTCGGTGGCGAATCGCGTAGCCACAACATGCCCCTTTACGCTGCGAGCTGTTCCGGTTGCATCAACTACCTGTACACGATTGAACTGCTGCCGCCAGGCATTGAACTCTTTGCTCTTGAAGCTTATTGATGTGTAGCGGCCTTTGGCCTCCGCTAAGAAAACTCGATCAACATTTTCGGCACAGAAGTAGTCCGGAGCATCACCAGCTGCAACTCGCCTGATCGCGCAACTCCCAAAGGCCTTGTGCATTTGACGACTAAGGAGGTGTTCAATGTGAGCAAAGTAAGTGATATTCAGATGGTCGTGCAGGAACCACCTACAAAAGGCCTGCCCGAGCTCAGTAGATCGATGCCGCTTTGCAGCCTTAGATACACCAAGACCCTCCCCCTGAAAACGGAAGTCCACTGTCGGCATCAAGAAACGAAGATGTTCGAAATGCGCTGGATCAGGTTTAGGTGGCGATCTTCCGTAGGAGTCAAGGTAGTAGTGATGGTAAAGCCTTGCGAGATTGACGGGGACCACAGGATTCGTAACGTTCTGTGCAGGGCTCAATCGCACCGAATGTGGTATCACCGTGTACTTGTTGAGAGCAAGTCCCACGTTTTTTTCCATTTGTTCGGACTCCGTGCCAAATGTGATGGCACACAACACTTCTGTTCAGCGGCGCGTGTCGTTTGTGGCACGCGGGGATTTTTAAATCACTCTGACTGTCGGTTCAGATTGCTTATTCTCTAATTTCTCCGTTCCCTTTTACACATGTGATGACATCCAGTGTCATAGCTACGCAATGCAGCGTTCCACATATTTCCGTGTTTCTTCGTCTTCAAACCACAGAAAGATTCCGCGCATCGGGCGAGTTAACAGAATCCGGTAGCCTTGCGCTAGCGCATTAAAAAGAGCCGCGTGATGTGGTCCATTTTGGTCGGCTTCATTATTAGCCACCGCGAGCGTTCTATCTAAGCCCGTCTCAAATACTTGGCCGGTATCGACTGTCCATCTACCGCCACGCCACCGGATATCACCCAACCAAAGTAACCCAACATAATCAAAGTCGAAACCTCGGACCGCGTACGGACATCCTACTTCACAGAGTTGGTCATCATGCATACGCGATCCCGGTCGGGCTTGAATGTAGTGGGTGTAATCACTGCCGTTTTTCGGGACAAAATTCCACACTCGACTCCAATACCGCTTTTGCCCATCGCTTTCATAGGGTTCATAAAAATCTTTAAGCTTATCGGGCAAGTCGTGTGGTGCAGCGGCCCCTTTTGTGTTCCAGTCGCGGGCATAACTCGCAAGCAGGCGTGCTGTCTTCCCTCCAGCCATTCGTTGCCTTAGGTGCGTCTCCATTTCAGCTGGGTTATCAAAAATGTGGAATTCCAGAACACCTCTCCATAATTTCGCGAGATCACGAGCCTTCTCTGCGGGCTCGCCACGCAAAACAGCCTCGACCCAATCGACGTACTCTTTGGAACCGGCACATCTGAACTGAGCCCCTGCGAGACTGATTTCTGCGTTAACCTGTGCCCCTAACTCTGCTCCCCACTTCTTTATGTCGGTAACGCTTGTATTCTCTCTGTCACGGAAGCTTTGCTGCGCGTCCAGTAAAAATATGCTGACCGTAGATGACCGAATAATATGGTAAGCCTGGGGTCCAAGCGTAGGAGCAAACCCGTATTGTCCTCGGCCTTCTGGTTCTTCAGGGTTTATCAGGGCATGAGCTTCATCCACTATTGACACCAAATACTGTTCGTCTCGGCCTCCGTCCTGAAATTCGATTCCGAGGGCGCGCAGAGTGCGAACGTTCTCTCGCCAGCTCATTGCATCTGCGAGAAAGTCGTCCCCGTTTTTCTTGCGAAGCCGTCCTAATGATTGTGTCGATATTGGCGTGTAGCTGGCTGCTTTCTTTACTACGCCTGATGCTGCTGCGTCGTGTGCTGCCTGTCTGAATAGATAAACCCAATTACTGCTCTGACTAGCGGATGTCGTGGTGAGCACTGTGCTACCGTCCGGTAGACGATTATCCGTCACAAGATGCGCCCAAATCTTTGCGGCCAGCACTGACTTTCCTGACCCTGGTGGCCCATCAATAATGATGACTTGTTTTTTTAGTCTACCACCGCCTGAAAACAGAGATTTGTCAATTAGAGACTGCGTTACCGAGAAAGCCTGTCGCTGGTTATCAAGCAACTCAAATTGACTCGTAGTGGGGTCAAGGATTTGTTGCCCTATTTGTCGGACAAAACCTCGGTCCTGCTTATACGTGCCACAATCGAACGCCTTTGCAAAGGTCTCACTTGGTTCAGTAAGACGCTCTGCAAAGTAGCTCGGCACTGCTGCTTGAATATGTTCAGGCGACAACGTAAAGCAAGGGTACACGCTAGTGAGTTGATCATTCGGTTTTTCGTTGTAACTTGCAGCGAAGAAATCTTTGGTAAATAAAACGCAACCTGAGACTGTCGCATTATGTTCGTGGACTGCAGAGTGAAATCTACGACAGTATTCCGTATATCCGCGAACCTGATCAGATGGATGCATGACTGGTTCACCAAACCGCTCAACCAATCCTTCGACAGGCCCCGGCTTGTCTGCATGAGTATTCCAATCCTTGAGCTCTACTATTATCGCGGATGCCCGCCCATGATGACTCCCCAGAAGCACTACGTCACACCACGAAGATGAGGCGGGAAGCTGATACTCCAGCGCGAGATTACCGCGGCCTCCAAAATAAAGATGCAGTGGCTGAAATGATGGTGCCTGGAAAAGCTTGCTCAACTTCGCAAGCGAGCTCTCCCAAGCATGAGCCTCTTCTGTGCCATAGCGCCCAGTGATCGACTGCAAATCCGCCACCAAGCCCGGACAGTCGTTCTCGACGCGGGATCGCAATTGCTCAATCGTGATGAGCATGCACTCGCCTCATTGGGCGCCACGTAGCACAGTTATGAACTCCGCCACGACCTGCATATGTTCGGCTTCGGAGGCCGTGAGCACGATTGGCTGGTAGTCTGGGTTAGTCGGCGACAGCACAACACGTGTGTGTCGCCATCCACCTTCGTCTGACGCTTCCTTCTCAGAAGAATACCGCTTGACCGTAAACGCGCCACCAGTGTCCGGGTCCGCAGGACCCAGGTACTGAGCGAGAACGATCTTTCCCTGTCGTGTTCCAGTCGGCTTGGCCCGGAATACGATGTAGTCGCCATCGTGAATTGTGGGTTCCATCGAACGTCCAACTGCGCGACAGACAAACATGCGCTCATCGAGCTTCCCAAGACCATCTGCCTCAACCCAACCCTCGGGTTCTACCGGTTCGGCACTGCCAAAATAGCCTGCGGCGGCTTTGAATGAGTAAAGCGGCAAGAGCGACTTAAATGCCTCGCTTCGAACACGCTTATCCTCAAGCGAGATAAGGCTGAGTTGCGGTTCTGGCCTTGCGACAACGAGGCTTTCCGTGAGTTCACCAAGCGAATTCACGCCAGAAGCCAGAGCGCTCTCGAGTTTACGCTGCTGCACGAAGAGATATCGCCACTGACCATATTTTGTGCCACTCATCTTTTCGCACCAGAGCCGCGCAGATTCGCTCTTAAGCGATGTGTTTGGCCGGATTTCACCCTTTGTTTCGGCCAGCCACCACGCTTCCCGCCCATCTTTGTCGCGTGCCACGATAATGAAGTCCGGGAAATATTGCCGCGGGCGGTTGCTCTCGTAGTAAGTTACCGAAAAGCCTAATCGCTCGTTCTTGAAGTAGCGCACCACGTCCTTGGCACCGTCGAGAAAATCCGCGAATCGTTTCTCGAGGTCTGTATGGCAAGGGACCTTGTTGGTATGGCAACGCTTTCCGTCGGCCACGAGCCCGGTCCACTGAAAACGACGGAGGCGTGCTGTATCGAGCCACTCGGGCGATCCTAGAATTGGCACCGCCTCCACCCCTGAAACGCCAGCGCCGCGGATTGCGGTATCGAGTGCATCAAGCACCTGACGGCGCCAATAGTAGATGCCGACGTCGCGAATATCGCTCTTAATCCCGCCTGCCTCAATCGGGACAACTCGGGTATCGAGATAGCGCCGGGATACATCCAGGAGCTCGTCGAAGGTCGGCCCGATTCCAAGTTCCGCCGCTGCACCGGGATTGGTCTCTTGGTACAGCTCCTCCGCCATGAGAAACGCGGTCCGCAGCACCGGCCATTCTTTACGGACCTCCTCAAGGGTCATTACGGCCTCCGGCGCGCCACCCACCACAGGTCGGACGTGCACGTCCGGCGGAGTGTCCTTCGGATTGAGGCGGATTTGCGGCAAGTCTTCGATCCGCAACAGATCGGCGAGAGACTCGACAACGCCGACCGCCCATGACCGCACGTTAGGCAACGTAACCCGGTACTTTTCCTTTTTAGCGTCGGGCTCAATCCAGATGGGTTTGTTCCCCCATTCGCCGGTCCTCGGCCGTTTACGCTTCTCGACTGGAAAACCGATGAATGGAATACCAAAGGCATCCACGGTCTCCTCGCCTCCATCGGGTCGCTCGTCCAGTGGCTGATTGAGCACGTCGTAATTCGTGCGCCGCAGCCCGCGGCCAATAATTTGCTCAGTGAGAAGGGGCGAGCCAAAGGCGCGGAGACCTAAGATGTGAGTCACACTCTTAACATCCCACCCTTCAGAAAGCATGTTCACACTAACAATGCAGCGCACGTGCTCGCCTGGCCGACCCTTCGACCCGACTGTGTTGACCATCTCGCGTAACACGGCTTCGTTGCCCTTGTCGGCATCAAACACTTTCGAGTCGATCGGGATCGTCACCCAGCGCTTGCGGTCCTCATCATCGGAGTTGCGCAGAAGCTCGTACTCACGCGTCAGGTGCTCGAATAGCCATGCTGCGCGTTGGGCACTATCCGTCACGCAGAGCAGCACCGGACTCGGTCCACGTGCAAACTCGAATGTTGCGCTCCACTCGTCGTAGTCTTTCTTCCACGACGAATAAATACTTGCAATCGCGCCCTTGCAGGCACGCAGGTATTCCTCCTTGGTCTTGGCCCCCTTCACCAAGTCCCACAAATCCAGGTATACGCGTCCCTGCTCATCTGGATCGGGGAGTCGCACTACCTTGACCAGACCTGACTCGAAGGCGTCGTAGACCGAGAAGTCCGACACCAGCCATTCATACAGCGTTCCCTCGGGCTTGGGCGACCCGGAGCCGTACCAGGGTGTCGCTGAAAGGTCGAGCACTAAGCTTAGGCGCGCAGCCTTCGAGACGCGCTCAAGAATCCTGCTCCACTTTATGTAGCCAGGGTCATCGCCCTTCTTCGTGCGCTTCTCCCCGTAGACGTGGTGTGCCTCGTCGTTGATGACCACGAGGTCCCGCCACCCGCCGAGCAGTCGGCGGATAGGTGCGTTTGGGTCCTGCATTGCGCGTCGACGCATCGCGCGCAGCACCGACTGCGGGACGAACCGGCCTTCTTCGATGACCTCCTCGCCAATCCAATCCTCGCGCTTCGACTCAAGCGGAATGCCTTGCCAGTTACGCACCAGCACGTTTGGGCGAAACTCCTCCCGGTACTCGTGCGGCACTATCTCAAAGCCGTCGTAGAGGTTGTGCTCACCGGTCGGATTGAGGCCGTCACCACGTGGCACTCCACTCACTCGGTCACGCACCGTAAGGTTGGGTACCAGCACCAGAAAGTTCGCCGAGAGCGACGAGCCGCTCACCTTGCGCTTATGCAGAGTTGACCAAGTGACGAAGAGCGCCATCACCACGGTCTTGCCGGTACCCGTGGCGAGCTTCAACGCATAGCGCAAGAGGTCGCCAGTCTCGGGCATTTTACGCCGGCCCTGCACCTCGTATAGATAGACGACGGTCTCAATGGCCTCCTGCTGACAGAAGAAGAATCGCTTGCCTGTCGCTCGGCGTTCCTCGTCGCGTTCGAACCACCACTCAAGCAACCGCCGCGTCACCACTGCCGTACCGGGGTAACTGGCCTCACGCCACACGCGCACCTCGTCACGGAGCTGGTTAACGAAGTCGTTCTTTTGCTCGGAGCTGGCAAGCATGTCCTCGAAGAGCCCAGCCTCCTTGCCAACGACACCCGCGATGCCACCCTTCGCGTCTTTGGCTGAGGCAAGAAAGCGCATCGACGGCCGCCGGCCCTCGGCGAGTTTCGAGCGGCCGCCTGTCAAAAGCCGGTAATGCCTTTCTGGCTCCTGGAATGCATCACAGATAACGACGCGGTCAACTATATAGGCCATTAGTCACAACACCAGTTCATTGGCTCTGAAGACATTCAATTAGCAATCACAGCGGCTATCTACACAGATCGTCTAGTCGCTCCGACATGTACTTTTTCATTCGTCGGCTGGGATGCAAAACAACCCCATGCTCAATTAGCACCTTCTCAATAACCGCTCCCACATCCAAAAGCGAGTGAAATGGTTTAGGGTTGCCAGGTTCGATGCCGTGCGACTTATTCCGTTCCATCCTTACGACGCCGCTGGCCCATGCGTGCTTTGTTAGCACCTTGCCGCGTTCGGACGATATGTCGTTAGTCCAAAAACGCAGCTTGACCTCGATCATCTTTTCGCCTTGTTTGGCTTCAAGTGAAGCCGCTTTGCCTTGTTTTGCCATTTTCGATCCTCCCCTGAAAGTCACAGAAGTTGCCACCTGACAAATTTAAGAAAGATCTCGAACGATGGTCGACTCGTTACCATACACATCCACGACCTTCACCGCGATGCGGTTGTAGCCACGCACTGGGAACGGCTCCGAAGTAAGCTTGAGTGTAAATTCCTCGGGGTCGACATCGGCCTTGAGTGCAGCCTTGATATTCGGCGCTTTCTTGAAGTCGAAGAACATCTGGCAGTCCACGAAGCAGTCGCCGTCATAATCCTCATCGAGATACCACGCCGAGACGTAACCTGAGTTTGCTGACTTGTACTCTGTGGTGCGGCGCTTGCGGTCGAAGAGTGCGACGCCCTTAAGGGTGACGTGTACCCGCTTCTCCTTGCCATTTTTCTCGACCGCCACTTCGATGTCCGGCAGCGCGAGCGGCGAGAAAAGGATTTCCGGCTGCGTCGCCTTGAGCCCCTCGGCCAGTGTGTCCGGGCGGATCATAATTAACTCAACCTTTACCTTGCCACGTTTCTCGAGTTGTGACTTCACCTCACCCACGTTTGCCTCGAAGGCCCAGCCGAGCACGTGCACCTCAAGGATGCCCGAGGCGAGGGCGTCTTGAACGGCGTCGTTGATCTGCTTGCCGGTCACGCGACCCGAGAGCGGTCCGACAGAGATGGCGATCTTCTCCTTCTCTGTCTCTGCCACGGCATGAATGAGCCCGGTTGCCCCTTGGATCGCCGCATCCTTGCGGTAGAGGCGGCAGATCACCACGATGTAATTCTCGAGCTTCGCCGTTTCGCCGATGCCTGGATTACCAACAACGTAGCCCTTCCAGTCTTCGACGGAGTAGCGACCAAGGGACGCGACCTCGAAGGGGCCGCATACGCGGATGGCGCCCCTGTCGACCACCGGGTCATCGAACCATGTTCGCGTCTCTGCTTCCAGACCACCGGCAATCGTCGCAAGGCTGGTGACCTGCATCGTTTTGTACCTGAAGTCTCCCGAAACACGGCGCTCGTCTCGCAGAGCGTAGTGCGGGAAAACCGTTCCCAGAAGTCGCTTCCTTGTGACGTTTACTGCAACTCGGGATGTATCGCACGTGACCCATCTTCGCCCAAGCCGCTCCGCCACAAACGCCGTGGAGCCACTTCCAGTCGTCGGATCGAAGACCAGGTCCCCAGGCTCGGTCGTCATTGCAACACATCGAGCCACCACATCAGCCGACGTTTGCACAGCGTACACTTTGTCACGCGGTCCAATGGTGTCGTTCCAGCAAGCTGTCAATTTCGCTGCGTTTCCGTCGTCTAGAAACAAACAGAATCGGAGGTGCAGCCCTTCCTTTTGAAGCCTGCGCGCATCGGCGAGGCGTTGCATCCCGTCAGGACCGGTGATCCAGCACGCACCAGCAGGAGGTGTGAACGGTGCCCCTTCAAAGTCGAACCGGAACACAGATTTCTCTGAGTACGTTGGTGGATACATCGAAACCAAACGGTAGATGCGGGCACCGCTGGGCAAGAGCGCGTGGTTTGCATTCTGCTCTGGTGTCATTTGATGGCGAGTGCCATCCGGAAGCTCAAACCAGATCCAATGGAAATCTCCCTGAACATCTTGCTCCAGGTAAAGCTGCCGGTACTTGGCAAGTAGGTTTCCCTGCTCGTCCTCCTTCCTCTTTGCATACCAGAGAAGGAAGTCGTGCATCTGTTCAAGGACTTTGGCCCCAAGTGGCATCGTTTTCTTTCGAAATGGGATAATGCTGCAGAAGTTGTATCCTCCGAAGACCTCGTCCATGAGCGCGCGAACTCGGTGAACGTTCTCGTCGTTAATCTGAACAAAGATGCTTCCCGTATCCGTCATCAGCTCCCGACAAAGATATAGGCGTTCCTGCAAGTACGTGAGATATGAGTGAACGCCAAGCGCCCAGGTGTCGCGAAAAGCTTTGATTGTCAGAACATCGTCCGCCTGATCTTTCTCGTCGTTTTTTGTCGAATCCACCCGCTGCTGGAAGTTCGAGTCATACTTGATGCCATACGGCGGGTCGATGTAGATCATCTGCACCTTGCCGCGCAAGTTTTCGTAGTGGAGCAGCGACTCCATCACGTGCAGCGAGTCGCCGCAGATGAGCTTGTTCTTCCAGCCCTCCTCGTGCGTGTAGAACTCGACTCGCTTCGAGCGGTCGGTTTCGCGGAGCGTCTTCTCGAGATCGGCGAAAAGATGCCCCTGCTGTGCAGCGCCCGACTTTTCTGCGGCCGCCTTGCGGGCCCGCTCGATGATCTGTGCAATGCGCGACTCGGAGACAATCTCGTTACGCTGAAGCGGCAGCACTGGCACCTCGCGCCGGTTGCGCTTGCCTGCCCAAAACAACACTGGGTCCGCAGCCGGGTCCATATCTACCACCACCGGCCGCTTGTCACCTTCCGGCAGCTTTCCGACCTCGATCGCCTTGCTCCAGCCGTTGTCCATCGGGAGCGTCACCACCTGTTCCTCGGCCGGCAGCAACGAGGTGTGCCCGGTCTCAGGCGTGCGTGGCTCCTTGATGTCGTCGAAGGTGTAGCGGGTGACCTTTTTTTCGGACTTCGTCTTTTTGGGGTCTCGTGCCATCTCGCTCTTGCTCCTCGTCACTTGGTTGTGGCCGCACGACCAGCCGTGCACATACCACAATAATCACAACCTGCGCATTTCTTGGCAGCAGGTACCATAGGAAGGTCGTTGTTGCGCAGTGCATCAGCCGCGTGTCGGACATCATTCTTTACGTCATTCAGGAAATCGTCATCGACCGAGCGCGGTTTCCGCGTTCCCTCGTCGAGCTCGTAAATCTCCACGTAGTCCGGCCGGCGGCCGGTGAGCTCCTGGTAACCGAGGGCGTAAATATGGAGCTGTGTTTCAGTAACTTTCTCCGGTTGAGCGCGGTCGGTGGACTTGAGATCCACTATCGTCGTCTCGCCGGTGTCGATTCGGCGGACAAGGTCGATGCGCCCGTTTACTGTTACGCCGTCTCCGAGACTGATCTCGATCTGTTTTTCAGAAAACTCTATCTTGTCGAAAAGCGGGCGGTTCGCCTGAAGGTACTTGAGCAGCACCTTCTCCGCAGTCGCCTCGAGCTGCTGGCGGAGTGCCGGGTAAGCGTAGGGTGCGTGCAAATGCGTTTCTACGAGGCGCGGCACTTCCGTGTCGCCAACAACATCCCCATGAATCGCGCGCACATGCACTTCGGCAAGCGCGTCGTGTAGTGACTTTCCGTACCCGAGCGCTTCATCAATTGGTGCATTGAAGCCGTATAGGATGCGAAGCTTGAACTGGTAGGGGCACTCAAAGAAGTACTTGAGGTCCGAGAATGAAAACACGACATTGGCCACACCTGCGCGCGGCGTCGGTGGCAGGCGTTTGCGGTCGGAGTAATCGGTGGCACGGCGTTTGACCGACTTGGACGCGAGGATGTCGTCCCAAAACACGGAACGATTTTGAAAGAGTTGGTTGCCCGGGACGGGCGCCCAGGTCATGTGCAGAAACTTCTGGCTGCGTGTCATGGCCACGTAGAACAGCCGCCGCTCGTCTTCGATTGTGCCCTCGTAGCGTGCCTGCCCCCTCACCCCGGCGCGCGGCAGCAGGTGCCAGACGTTCCGACCACCGGGCTTTTTGGCGGGAAAGCGATTCTTCAACAGTGCCGGTACGAACACCACCGGCCACTGCATACCCTTCGCCTGATGCACAGTCATGATGCGCACGGCATCAGGGTTGGCGTATTGGTTGTCCTGCCAGCCCTCGGGGTAGTAGTTCTCGGCTCGATACTGCAGGAAGTCAGCAAACGAACCGTACTTCTCCGCCGGCTTCGAATGGAAATGGATGGTCTCAAAATCTGAAATGAGCTGACTGAACTTGCCGAGGTTATAAAAGACAATCTCGCCACGATCGGCGGGTACCCGCTCCTCGCGTACGCCTGCGTCCTCGAGAAATCCCAGGAAGAGGCGCTGGATCGAGTAAAGACCCCAGCGCTTCTGGTCTGGCTCAGTTAGCGACGCGCGGGCGCGGGCCGCATTCTCGATAGCTCGGCGCAGATCAGCGGGGTCTAGCCCCAGATTGGCGTTCTGCCATGTTCGCTCGACCGCACCCTGGTCTACACCTTCCCGGGACGCCATAAAATAGAAGAGCTGTCGCGCTGCCTCAGCCTCCGGCGTACCAAACAGGTTCGTCATTCCCACAACGACATATGGAATGCCGGCGGCGTCGAATGCACGCGTTATGGGTTCGCCGTTACCTTTAACGCTTCGCAGCAGCACTGCCATGTCGGACCAGGAGATTCCGCGCTCAGTCTCATCATCGCGGATGGCAACACCCCGCAGTGTGGTGGCCGTATTGGCGATGTACCGCGCCTCTTCATCTGGCGTACTGAATGACAGTGCCACGATGTCGCCGGCCTCTGACGCTTGCGCGTTGGTGGGCTTCATCTCCTTCGGGAGACGCTCGGCGTTTTGGGCGATGAACGCACGGGCGGTCTCGACAATGCCGTCACTGGACCTGAAGTTTTCCTCCAAAGAAATCCGCTCGACCTTAGAGTAACGCTTGTCGAAGGTCAGGATGTTCTGCACGTCACTGCCGCGCCACTGGTAAATGGTCTGGTCGTCGTCGCCGACGACGCATACCTTCGCACCGAGTTCATGGAGCGACCAAACTATCGCTTCCTGGATAGGGTTGACGTCCTGATACTCGTCAACAATCACGTACCGAACGCGCTCGGCAAGACGGCCTCGGAGAGCCTGGTCGTTTGTTAAGGCATCGACTCCTTGCTCAAGGATTGCCGAGTAGTCGAAATAGCTACGCTCGTTGAGCAAGGTGCCGTATGCCTCCAAGCCACCAAGAAGAGAACAGCCTTCCAGCACCTTTTCGTCGAGATCGGCTTCGCGCAGGATGTCGAGGGCTGCAAGGTAGCGTTGCGTATCGGTGTAGCGCTTGAGTGTGGCACCCTGCAGGTCGGTACACGCCGTAAGCCCGCTCTGCTTGCTGTGCCGATCGACAAATAGGCTTTGCTGAACCTCATTCAGCACCTCGTACTTGAGGTACTCCGGAACCTCCGACTTCAGCAGTTCCAGGGCGAACGCGTGGATGGTCCCAACGAACATCTCTGCCAAACCGGGAATATCTCCTAGGGACTCCCGCACCCGGCGGATGATTCGTTCCTTGAGCTCGGCCGCGGCCTTGTCGGTGAACGTGAAGGCGATGATATTGCGCGGTGCGAGGCCGCCATCGTCCGGGCGGAGTAGATGCACAACGCGCCGGGCAACAACCTCTGTCTTGCCCGAACCAGCGCAGGCGATTAGTTGAAGATTGCCGCCCGCATGGGCAATTGCGCCGCGCTGGCTGGGGGTCAAATCCATGAGGTTTTCATTTTGGTTCTGGGACCAACGCTATCGTCCGATCACCTTTATTTATGGTGGGATCGTAACATAAAGAACAGCGGGGCTGTTTTTGGCCGGAATGTGAAGAGAACATGCGGTCGGCTTAAGTGCTGGAATTCCAGAACCAAAGATGCAGATGAGTAGCTTTTTAAAGCCTGGATTTGCACCTCCGACTAATACATTGGAGGGCAGGCCCCCTGCCTACTGCGTGCAGGGGCAAGCTCTACGTGGGGGTGACAACCTACTCAGAGAATCCCCGCTGACGCGGGGATGACATTTACGACCTGGATTCCCGCTTTCGCGGGAATGACGGCAGTAGTGCTTTCGCGGGCATGACAACATGTTTTGGACCCGGCCTACGCGGGGGTGACAGCTAGCCGAGCTGTGTTGGGGTTCGCTACGCTCACCCCAACCTACGGAAATAAGAATAATGTAGAAGAAGCACCATTCAAAGCCTGGATTCCCGCTTTCGCGGGAATGACAACCTTTATTGCGAGCTATTTCATCAGCTCGAGCAACAGACTGTTCAGCCGGGTGACGAAGCTGCCCGGGTCTTCCAGTTCTCCGCCTTCGGCGAGCAAGGCCTGATCGTGCAGGATTCGGGTCCAGTCCTCGAAGCGCTTGGCGTCGGCCTCGGCTTTGAGCCGCGTCACGATCGGATGCTCCGGATTGATTTCGAGGATCGGCTTGCTGGCCGGCGCTTTCTGGCCCGCGGCCTTGAGCACGCGCTCCAGGTTCGCGCCGATATCATACGCGTCCGCCACGAGGCAGGCGGGCGAATTCGTCAGCCGATGAGTAATACGCACGTCCTTGATCTGACCGTCGAGGGCTTTCTTGATTTTTTCAATCAGCTCCTTGAATTCGGCGGCGGCTTTCTCCTGTTGCTGCTTTTCCGCCGTGTCTTCGAGCTTGCCGAGGTCCAGGGCGCCTTTGGCGACGGACTGCAGCGACTTGCCGTCGAATTCCGTCAGGTGCATCACCACCCATTCATCGATGCGATCATGCATGAGCAGCACCTCGATGCCTTTCTTGCGGAAAATTTCGAGATGCGGACTGTGCCGAGCGGCGGCGAAGGTATCGGCGGTGACGTAATAAATCTTGTCCTGTTCCGGTTTCATGCGGCTGACGTAGTCGGCCAGCGTGACGTCCGGCGTTTCCTGGTCGGCGTGGGTGGAGGAAAAGCGCAATAGCTTGGCGATGCGCTCGCGGTTGGCGGTGTCTTCGACGATGCCTTCCTTCAGCACGCGCCCGAACTCGGCCCAGAATTTGGTGTATTTTTCTTTGTCCTTGTCGGCCATGTCCTGCAGCAGGTCCAGCACCTTCTTCACCGAGCCGCTGCGGATGACGTCGATATCGCGGTTGTGTTGCAGGATCTCGCGCGAGATGTTGAGCGGCAAATCGTTGGAATCGATCACGCCGCGCACGAAGCGCAGGTAATTCGGCATCAGCTGCTCGGCGTCGTCCATGATAAACACGCGCTTCACGTACAGCTTGATGCCGTGGCGCTTTTCCCGGTCCCACAGATCGAAGGGCGCGCGTTGCGGTATATAAAGGAGCGAGATGTATTCCTGCTTGCCCTCGACGCGGCTGTGCACGTGCGCCAGCGGCGTCTCGAAATCGTGAGCCACGTGCCGATAAAACTCGTCGTATTCTTCCGGGGTGATCTCGTTCTTGGGACGCGCCCAGAGCGCCGAGGCCTTGTTGACGGTTTCGTCCTCGTTCTTGGTTTCGGCCTGCATGACGATGGGCAGCGTGATGTGATCGGAATACTTGTGGACGATCGCGCGTAGCCGCGCGCCGTCGAGAAACTCGTCCTCGCCCGCGCGCAGATGCAGCGTCACTTCGGTGCCACGCGTATTTTTCTCGACGGTCTCGATGTCGTATTCGCCCTGGCCCGCGGATTCCCAGCGCACGCCGTGTTCCGGTCCCAGGCCGGCGCGGCGCGTGGTGAGCGTGACCTTCTCCGCGATGATGAAGGAGGAATAGAAACCGACGCCGAACTGACCGATCAGCTTGAGGTCCTTGGCTTTGTCACCGGTGAGCGAGGTGAGGAACTGGCGCGTGCCGGACTTGGCGATGGTGCCGATGTTGTCGATCACCTCGCTGCGGTTCATGCCGATGCCGTTGTCCGAGATCGTGATCGTGCGCGCGTCTTTGTCATAAGCGATCCGGATCTTGAGATCGGCATCGCCCTCGTACAGATTGTGGTCGGAGAGCGCCTCGAAGCGCAGCTTGTCCGCCGCGTCGGAGGCATTGGAGATTAGCTCCCGCAGGAAAATTTCCTTGTTGCTGTACAGCGAGTGAATCATCAGGTCCAGCAGCTGCCGGACCTCGGCCTGGAATCCCAGGGTTTCTTTGTGCGTGTCGACGCTCATGGCGCGGCTCCCCTATTCGCAAATGGTGTTTCCCGGGCTGGAATTTAGGGGCGGCGGGGGCGGTTTTCAAGCCGGATTTTCATGGGAGGCGGCTCCTGCCCCCCCGATTAATACATTCGAGGGCAGGTCTTACACGGGCATGACAGTCTCGTCCGTAGATAGGGAGAGGTTTTTGGGGTTCGCTGCGCTCACCCCAACCTACACAGCTGTATTTCGATCAGATCGTCGCGAGTCGCTGGACCGTGTCCGGATATCGCTTGACGAGATTAATCAGCAGTGCGGCCTGCGCATTCGGCTTGGCGCGCCCCTGCTCCCAGTTTTCCAGCGTACGAACGTTAGTCCGAAGATAAGCCGCAAACAGGGCGCGCGAAATTCTCAGGCCTTTGCGCACGCGTATCAGATCCTTCGGTGTGACCTCCGGCGCCGGCTTGTACTCGGCCGCATGCGTACGCAGGGTCCGCTTGCCTTGCCGTGCTTCGGCAAGCGCCGTGACGCCCTCGCTCAATTCAGCGAACAAATCGCGCTTGATGGCACGTGTCGGTTTGGTATTTATGGGCGTTTTCATCATTTTCTCCTTGCGTCCAATTCTGCCTTGATTAATCCCTTGAACGCCTTGCGCTGTTGCGGCGTCAGGTCGGCCATCTCGTCTTTGTCGTACAGGGTGAAGAGCCAGAACTGATATCCCGCGACCCACCAATAGTAGATAACCCGCAGGCCGCCGCGTTTTCCCTTCCCGCGTCGCGCATCAGCAAACCGCAGCTTGCGCAGTCCGCCGGTGTCGGGTATCAGGTCGCCAGCAAGAGGATTTTTCATCAACAAATTCTGAAGCGACCTGAAGCTGTCGTCGTCCAGGTAATCCGTCCGATGGCGCTCGAAGGCGGGCAGCTCGACGAAAACCGCCTTCATGACATTATTATACGCAAGGTACGTATATACGCAAGGTACGTAGGGATGTAAGAACTTCTGGTCAGCCAGGATTGTATCGTCGCTCGCGCTGCGTATGGCCCTCGATGTAAAGGTTGGGCTCATTCGGCGGGTTATGGCGAAAATCGCCTAACATTCCGGCCCAGGGCGCAACAAAACTCTTTGCACCCGTTCGGCGGCGCTAACACGATGATGTAGCCCTGCTTTGCTCGTCCTGTCATAAGAGCAGTGTGTTCGCGAAAACTCCGTCTTACCCTACGTTTAATTAATTACGAGGTAAGCACCGGGCACTTCACGGAAGTTTGGCACCCTGCTCCCGGCAATCGCTGTAAGGTGAGCCGACAAGCGGAAATAAAAGCATTCTATTGGCCTGCGTACGCCGCCGGAATTAATTTAGTCACTCAATGGGATCTGCAAGGAGGTGGCAACCATGGATATTCCCATCACTGATGTCATGATCCATATCGATGAAACCCTGTCCCGGGGTGCGCTGATGAAGCTCACGGACACGGTGCGCGAAGACGAGTGCGTGATCAGCGCGAGCGTGCCCCTCAGCAAGGAGCACATGATGCTGGTGGCCTACAACCCGGATTGCACGACGGCCACGAACATACTGACCCGGGTCAACAAGCAGGGGATTCACGCCGAACTGGTCGGTATTT